>OJMO01000411.1_pt1 | contig 31642 bp, 28 predicted proteins | sample 1597241 | NCBI WGS metagenome assembly OJMO01 (sample SAMEA2452129, study PRJEB22498) | human gut metagenome | biome: human feces; feature: human gut; material: feces | place: Australia | collected 2012 | reverse complement strand
ACCCGGCTCGTATTGTTATTAAACGATTAGAAGAAAGAAAGATTAAAATACTGCGTACAGATCTTGATGGCAGCTTTTCTATTATCACTTATTTAGGAGAACATCTTATTTACCGTTATTAATAAATATATGGTAGAATAGGACAAAAGGATGGAGAACTATGAATATTGTATTATATGGAGAAGAAAAACTATTACTTGCACAAAGATTAGAAGACTTAAAAAAGAAATATCAATGTACAAGTGATGATATGAATTATATGGTCTATCATATTGGTGAAACACCAATGAAGGACATTATTGAAGATGCTTTAACACAACCTTTCTTAACAGAATATAAGATGGTTGTATTAAAGAATCCAATCTTTCTTACAAAAGAGAAGCCTAAAAAGAAGCTAGTCACAGATGAAGATATTAAACTATTTTTAGATTATATTGAACATGATAATCCAACAACATTATTTGTAATATATCATGATCAGCGTAACTTTGATGAAAGAAAAAAAGTAGTTAAATCATTACGTAAAAACGCGAAATGGTATGAAATAGAGAAATTAACCTTCAATCAGCTTTATAAGGCTACTAGAGAAGCCATTGTTCATAGAAATGCCTCTATTGAAGACAATGCTCTTGCTTTATTACTAGACCGCTGTGGAAATGATCTTCTCACTATTTCTAATCAGGTAGAAAAATTATGTCTCTATACACATAGTATAAAGAAGGAAGATGTTGAAAGATTAGTCCCACCACGAGTTGAAGAGGATGTCTTTAAGTTAACTAATGCATTATTAAATCATGATTTAAGAAATACAATGCGTGTTTATCAAGACTTAATCTCTAAGAAACATGATCCTTTAGAACTCATTGGTTTAATTGCGAATGCACTACGTAATCTCTATCAGGTTTCTATTATGAGTAAAAAGGGATATCGTGATAATGATATTGCCTCAGCATTAGGTCTTAATCCTCGTGCTATCTATCCAATTCGTAAAAATGCAGCACATTTTGATATCACTGAACTCATGGAAAAACTCTATGCCTTATCAGAACTGGATTATGCAATCAAGACAGGTACAGTAGATAAATTTAGAGGATTAGAACTCTTCTTGATGAGGATATAATATGGAAACAAAAGCACTTTATATTCATATTCCTTTTTGTGATCATATCTGTTCTTATTGCGATTTCGCAAAGGTCTATTATCGTGAAGAGTTTGTCTTAAAATATCTAGAACGATTAAGGGAAGAACTTAATGCTCTTCCCCATCATATAATGAGAACTATTTATATAGGAGGAGGGACACCAAGTGCTCTTTCTTTAAATCAATTAGCTGCATTATTAAGCATGGTTGATCCTTTTGTAGGTGATGATACTCTTGAATATACAATAGAAGTCAATCCTGAATCAGCAACGCTTGATAAACTAGAATGTATGCATACTCATGGTGTGAATCGAATAAGCGCTGGTGTACAGACATTTAATAATGATTTATTAAAAAAGATTGAACGTTATCATACTTCTGATATTGCGAAAGAAGTAATAAGAAATGCAAAGGCTATAGGCTTTAAGCATATCTCTATTGATCTCATGTATGGACTTCCTAATCAGACATTAGAAGATGTCCAAGAAGATTTAAAGACTGCCTTATCACTTCCTATTAATCATTTATCTTATTATTCACTTATATTGGAGGAACATACAAGACTTTATGATAACTATGAACCTCTTGATGAAGAGACAGAAGGAAAGTGGAGTGATTATATTGTAGAGACACTTTCTCATGCTGGTTTTCATCGCTATGAAGTCTCTAACTTTGCGTTAGGAAATCATGAATCAGAACATAATAAAGTTTATTGGCATTATGATAACTATTATGGTGTGGGCATTGGTGCGACAGGTAAAATAGATGATGAACTTATTTCTCACTCGCGTAGTCTTACTGATTACTTGCAGGGGAAGAATACAATATATATAGAAAAAGAAACAATTGAAGATACAATGTTTAATCATCTTATGATGTCTTTACGTTTAAAAGAAGGATTAGACCTTGATGAATTTAAAAGAAGATATCATTGTTCTGTAGAAGATGTCTATAAAGAAGCTCTTACTAAGAACCTAGGTAATCATTCGTTGATTATTGAAAACAATCATTTGAAAACAAATGATACACTCGATCTTCTTAATTCCATTCTTCTAGATTTCTTACCAGAATAAGTGGTTTCTCAAATAAGAGAAACCCTTTTTAATATAAACTAGCACTAAAGTCTTGACACTGCTAAAAAAGAATGTATAATGAATCTAGCACAAGAGGAAAAAGAGTGCTAAGGAGGTGCTTGGGATGCTTTCGGCAAGACAAATGCTTATATTTAAATATATTGTCGAAGAGTTTATTGAAACAGCAGAACCTGTTGGATCTAAGCTTCTGATGACAAAATATGAGTTACCATATTCAAGCGCCACTATTCGAAATGAAATGAGCAAGCTTGAAGAACTTGGCTTTCTAGTGAAGACACATACATCTTCTGGCCGTGTTCCTTCTAAGAAGGGATATTACTATTATGTAAATACTTTGCTTCAGCCAAATGTCGACGAACAGGTGAAGAATCAGGTTGCAACTATCTTTAGTGATACACATCAATCATTGAATAGTTTGATTAAAGAAAGCTGCGAAATGTTAAGCCAGTTGACTGATCTGACGGCGGTTGCTCTAGGACCTAATTCAAGTTATGAATGTCTGCAGAACATTACACTTGTTCCAATTGGGACGCGTAATGTCACTGCGATTATTGTAACGGATAAGGGACATGTAGAAAATCGAGTTTTCACTTTATCTGAGACATTGAGTTTGGATGATTTACAATCTTGTGTGGCGGTAATGAATGACACATTAGTTGGAACACCAATCAATCAGGTGGCAGATAGATTAGAAAACGATGTCAAGCCAATCCTCAATACGAGAATCAAGGAACATGAAATCTTGTTTAATGCTTTCTTAGAAGCATTTATGAAGTTTGCAAGAAACAATGTATATTTCTCTGGTAAAGATCATTTGCTGTATCAACCAGAATACAATGATGTCAACAAGTTAAGAAAATTAGTGAGTGCATTTGAAAATTCATCAAACTGGAATTTCTTAGCACCAACTGATGATGATGGCATCAAGGTATTAATTGGTGATGATTCAAATGTATCTGGACTTGATGATGTATCAGTTATTTCATCTTCTTTTGATACAGGAGGAGCTAGTAAAGGAACGATTTCTGTAATCGGTCCAACACGTATGCCTTACAAGAAAGTTGTATCGCTTGTAGAATATATTACTGAAAATATAGAAAGAATCATCAAGGAAAATGATGAGTAGAAGAGGTGAGACCATGGCAGAAGAAATGAAGAAAGAAGCAGAAGAAACTGTTGAAGAATCTACTAAGGAAGAAGCTGAAGAAGTAAAAGAAGAAACAACTGAAGAAACAGCTGAAGAAACAGTAGATCCTAAAGATGAAAAGATTAAGGATTTAGAATCTCAAATCAACAAGTGGAAGACAGATTATTATAAAGTATTCGCTGATATGGAAAACTTAAAGAAAAGACTTAAAAATGAACATGCGAATCAGTTAAAGTATGCAATGCAGTCTTTTATTGAAGAGTTATTACCAGTTATTGATAACTATGAAAGATCATTAACTGTTGAGCCTAAAAGCGAAGAAGGTAAGAATATTCTTAAGGGTAATAAGATGATTTTGAACCAGTTAATGAATATTCTTGGTAAGAATGGTGTAACTGTGATTGAAGCACAGGGTAAGGAATTTGATCCAAATATGCACCAGGCAGTCATGCAGGATGATAATCCTGACTTTGGTCCAAATATTGTGACTGAAGAATTACAAAAAGGTTATATGTTAAAAGATAGAGTAATTAGAGCAACTTTAGTGAAAGTGAATAAGGATTAATAGGAGGAGAACTTATTATGAGTAAAATTATTGGTATTGATTTAGGTACAACAAATTCATGTGTCAGTGTTATGGAAAATGGTGAAGCAAAAGTAATTGCAAATCCAGAAGGAATGAGAACAACTCCATCAGTTGTTGCATTCAAGAACGGTGAAATCATCGTTGGTGAAGCTGCAAAGCGTCAGGCTGTTACAAATCCTGATACTGTAGCATCAATCAAGAGACATATGGGTACAAACTATAAAGAACATGTAAATGGTCGTGATTATACACCAGAAGAAATTTCAGCAATGATTCTTCAGAACTTAAAGGCTACTGCTGAAAGCTATTTAGGTGAAAAAGTAACTAAGGCTGTTATCACAGTTCCAGCTTATTTCAATGATGCTCAGCGTCAGGCTACTAAGGATGCTGGTAAGATTGCAGGCCTTGATGTTGAACGTATTATCAATGAACCTACAGCAGCAGCACTTGCTTATGGTGTAGATAAAACTGAACAGGAACAGAAAGTATTAGTATATGACTTAGGTGGAGGAACATTCGATGTTTCTATCCTTGACTTATATGATGGTACATTTGATGTATTAGCCACTGCAGGTAACAACCGCTTAGGTGGTGATGACTTCGATAAGAAAGTTATGGACTACATGGTTTCTGAATTCAAGAAAGAAAACGGTGTTGATTTAAGTGCTGATAAGATGGCTATGCAGAGAGTTAAAGATGCTGCAGAAAAGGCTAAGAAAGACTTATCTGGTATGATGCAGACTCAGATCTCATTACCATATATCACTGCTGGTGCTAATGGACCGCTTCATTTAGATATGACTCTTACAAGAGCTAAATTTGATGAATTAACAGCTGATTTAGTTGCTAAAACAGAAGTTCCAGTAAGACAGGCATTAACTGATGCGAAAGTATCTGCATCTGAAATCGATCAGATCTTACTAGTTGGTGGTTCTACTCGTATCATTGCAGTACAGGAATCAGTTAAGAGATTATTAGGAAAAGAACCTAACAAGTCAGTTAACCCTGATGAAGTAGTATCTATGGGTGCTGCAATCCAGGGCGGTGTTATCACTGGTGATGTTAAGGATGTCGTATTACTTGATGTTACACCATTATCACTTGGTATCGAAACAATGGGTGGTGTTATGACAGTATTAATCCCTCGTAACACAACTATCCCAACTACTAAATCACAGATCTTCTCAACTGCTGCTGATAACCAGCCAGCTGTAGATATCAACGTATTACAGGGTGAACGTGCAATGGCTAAAGATAATAAGCAGTTAGGCTTATTTAAACTTGATGGTATTGAACCAGCTCCAAGAGGTATTCCTCAGATTGAAGTATCATTTGATATCGACGTTAACGGTATCGTAAACGTTAAAGCAAAAGATATGAAGACAAACAAAGAACAGTCTATCACTATTCAGAACTCTACAGGTTTAAGTGAAGAAGAAATCGATAGAATGGTTAAGGAAGCTGAAAGCAACAAGGCTGACGATGAAAAGAAACGTAAAGACATCGAAACTAAGAACAAAGCAGAAGCTATGATTAACCAGATTGATAAGGCTTTAGCTGAACAGGGTGCTAACCTTCCAGAAGATCAGAAGAACCAGGCTACAGCTTTAAGAGATGAACTTAAGACTGCATTAGACAATAATGATATGGCTACTCTTGAATCTAAGATGAGTGAACTTGAACAGATTGCTCAGCAGATGGCTGCTGCTCAGTATCAGCAGCAGAATGCTGGTAACACAGCAGGTGCAGACACTTCATCTAACAACAATAACGATGATTTCGTTGATGCAGACTTTACTGAAAAGAACTAACAAGAAAGCCAAGGGCAATCCCCTTGGCTTATATTAAATGAGGTGTAATTTATGGCAGATAAGAGAGATTACTATGAAGTCCTTGGTGTATCTAGGGATGCTTCAAAAGATGAAATAAAACGTGCCTATCGTAAGATGGCAAAGAAATATCACCCTGATGTGAATAAAGCGCCAGATGCAGCAGATAAGTTCAAGGAAGTTAATGAAGCCTATGAAGTTCTTTCTGATGAGAATAAGAAGGCTGCTTATGACCGTTATGGACATGCAGCATTTGAACAGGGTGGTGCAGGTGCTGGAGGATTTGGTGGCCAGGGATTTGGCGGATTTGAAGATATGGACTTTGGTGATATCTTCGGTTCATTCTTTGGCGGAGGACAGTCACGTTCTAGAAGACCTACAGGACCACAAAAAGGTGAAGACCGTTATGTTCAGATAGAAATTGATTTCATGGATGCTATCAAAGGTAAAAAGACTGAACTTAAGATTAACTATGATGAACAGTGTTCTCATTGTCATGGTACAGGTGCTAAGAATCCTAATGATGTGCATACATGTTCTAGATGTGGTGGAACAGGACGTATTAGAGTACAGCAGCGTTCACCATTTGGTACTATCATTAATGAATCAGTCTGCCCAGACTGTCATGGTACAGGTAAGGTAGTCAAGGATAAGTGCCCACATTGTCATGGTTCAGGATATATTAATAAGAATGTCACTGTAGAATTAACAATCCCAGCTGGTATTAATTCTCATCAGCAGTTGCGTGTCGCTGGTAAAGGACAGCGTGGTGTCAATGGTGGACCTAATGGTGACTTATATGTAGAAATCTATGTACGTCCACATAAATACTTTGTGAGAAACGGTAATGATATTTCTATATCAGTTCCAGTTTCTGCAGTAGATGCAACTCTTGGCTGTGAAGTTGAAGTACCTACTGTTTATGGTGATGTCACTATGAAGATTCCAGCAGGAACACAGACTGGTACAGTCATGAGACTTAAGGGTAAAGGTGTCAAGAACATGCGTGGTGATACTTATGGTGATCAGTATGTTCAGGTTAACGTTTCTATTCCTAAGAAGTTAAGCAAGAAAGAAAAAGACCTTTATACAAAACTTAAAGAATTAGATGAAAAAGAATCTATTTTTGATCAATTTAAAAAGTCATTCAAGAGATAGGGATATTGAGTATTCCTATCTTTTTTGTATAATAAAATAAGGAGGTTAGTATGAAATATAAAACTATATTATGGGATATAGATGGAACTCTTCTTAATTTTGAAATGTCTGAAAGAATTAGCATGGAAAAATGTTTAGAGAAGCATGGCGTATCTATGACAGAAGCACAATTTGAAGAATACAAAAAGATTAATAAAGAATGCTGGAAGATGATTGAAAAGGATCATTCAAGAAGAAATGAACTTATGGTGAAACGTTTTGTAGACTTTTTTACATTACTTAATGTTTCTATTGATGGTGTTCAGTTTAATAAAGATTATCAGAAAGCATTAGGTACTTATTATTGTTTGAATGAATTCGCCTTAGAAGTCATTTTGGCACTCAAACCACATTGCAAGCAGTATGCAGCATCAAATGGCTCAAAAGTCGCTCAGTTAGGCAAATTAAAGGGTACAGGGCTTTATGACTTATTTGATGATATATTCATCTCAGAAGATGTAGGGTATGAAAAGCCAGATATTACATACTTTAATTATATTAAAGAAAAGACCCACTATGATCCTGATACCACAATTATTATCGGAGATTCACTTACAAGTGATATAAAGGGTGGAGAGAACGCAGGAATTGATACATGCTACTTTAATCCAGGACATCAAAAAAACACTTCTCAAGCTGTCACATACGAAATAGACAAACTTATAAAAGTGTTAGACATAGTAAAATAAAAGAGGCTGTTACCAGCCTCTATTATTATATCGATTAAGCGCTCTTTCTTAAAGTTCTTAACTGTCTTGCAGAAACTCTTACCTTTGTAGGCTTACCATCGATGATGACAGTAGCTTTCTGTAAGTTAACATTCCACTTTCTTCTTGTAGCGTTTAATGCATGAGAACGGTTGTTACCAGACATAGGTCCTTTACCGCTAAGCTGACATTTTCTAGACATTGAATTCACCATCCTTTTACTTGTTTCACATACTCGTGTATTTTACCATCTACCTCATCAAAAATCAATCATTTTTTTAATTAATCTGTCCAAAATGTAAAAAAAGTTGAATATATGGACAAAATAAGGATTGAAAAATCTTTATTGTTTGCTATAATCCTAATTGTTTGTAATGTTTGTGTATATGATATATAATTACTATTATGAAAAAAGAATAAAAATGGAGGAATCAATATGATTAAAAAAACAACTGATCTTGGAAATATAGATATTTCAACTGACGTTATTGCTACTATTTGTGGCGGAGCTGCAACAGAATGTTATGGTGTTGTAGGTATGGCTAGCCAGAAGATGATGGATGGTTTTTATGATCTTCTAGGTAAAGATAATTATTCTAAAGGAATTGTTGTTGAAGAAGGTCAGACTGGTTCTATTATTAATCTTTATATTATTGTAGGTTACGGTGTGAAGATTTCTGAAATCGTATATGAAGTACAGAAGAAAGTTAAATATGTACTAGAAAAGACTCTAGATATTGATGTTGAAGCTGTGAATGTTTATGTTCAGAGCATCCGTGTAATGGACTAGGAGGATGAAGCATGAAGGAAATTAACGGTAAAATGTTTAAACAGATGGTCTTAAGCGGGGCCATCGTATTACATAATAATCATCCTGAGGTAGATGCTTTAAACGTCTTCCCAGTACCAGATGGAGATACAGGTACTAATATGTCTCTTACATTCAATTCTGGGGCTGAACAGGTTGAAAAGCTTGCTGATGATACATCTATTGGTGATATCGCTAAAACTCTTTCTAAGGGCTTATTAATGGGAGCAAGAGGTAACTCTGGTGTAATCCTTTCTCAGATTTTTAGAGGTGTAGCTAAATCACTTAAGGGAAAAGAAACTGCCAATGTTGCAGAATTATCTGATGCATTCTCTTCTGGTGCTAAAGTGGCTTATAAAGCAGTTATGCGTCCAGTAGAAGGAACAATCTTAACAGTTATCAGAGAATCTGCTGATGCAGCTGCTAAGTATGTACAGCCAGATATGGAAATTGAAGACTGGTTCTCTTACTTTGTAAAGAGTGCTGAAAAGTCTTTAGATAATACACCTGAACTTCTTCCAGTATTAAAAGAAGTAGGTGTAGTTGACTCAGGAGGAGCTGGTTTATTATTAGTATTAACTGGTTTCATGGCTGCTCTTGCTGGTGAAGTGATTGAAAAAGTAGATAATGTTGGTGCTGCAAGTGATGTGGAAATTGTACAGGAAGAAGAAAAGCCTTATGGTTATCGTGTACAGTTCACATTAAAGATTGATGAAAGAAAGATGAATGCATTCAACTTAGATGGTTTCATCAATGAGTTAAAGAACTTACCAGGTAAGAACGTAGATGTAGCACAGAAAGATAATAAGGTTATTGGTAATGTAGATACATTAAAGCCTGGTAATGCATTAAATACAGGTCTTCGTTTTGGTGAATTCACTAAGGTAACTGTAGTGAATACTGAAGTATCTGAAGAAGAAAAAGAAGAAGAAATCCCAATGGCTCCTGCTAAGGAAATGGCTCTTATTTCTGTGGCTGCAGGTGATGGTATTAAGGATATGTTCCTTGAATTAAATTGTGATCATGTTGTATCTGGTGGTCAGACAATGAACCCCGCAACTGAAGATATCGTTAAAGCAATCAAGGGTGTGAATGCAAAGCATGTCATTATTCTTCCAAATAACTCTAATATCGTCATGACTGCGCAGCAGGCGGCTACAGTATTAGAAGGAGAAGTAGACGTTGTAGTATTACCTACTAAGACTATTCCTCAGGGATTATCTGCTGCTATCATGTATAATCCAGAAGCAACATTAGATGAAAATGTGGATGAAATGAAGGAAGCTATTGCGAATGTAAAGACTGGTCAGGTTACTTTCGCAATCAAGGATACTTCAATTGATGGTTTAGAAATTAAAGCAAACAACTATATGGCTTTATGTGAAAAGAAGATTGTGGCTTGTGTACCAGATAAGCTAGAAGCATTAAAGAATGTTTTAAGCAATCTTGTAGATGAAGATTCTGAAATCGTTACACTTATTTGTGGTGAAGACGTAACAGAAGAAGAACAGGAAGCAGCTAGAAGCTTCATTGAAGAAAACTATGAAGATGTAGAATGTGAAGTTCATGTTGGTAAACAGCCAGTTTACTCATTTATCGTTGGTGTAGAATAAACTATTAAATTCCTATCACTTGTGGTGGGAATTTTTTTGTTTACAGAAAAAGTCAAATCCATTGACATTGGAGAATTATATGTTATACTTAAATAGTAATCATTCCTAATAAGGAATTAAAAAGGAGAAAAGAATATGGCAAAATTTGTATGTAAAGTGTGTGGATATGTTTATGAAGGAGATGCAGCACCAGCTGAATGTCCAGTATGTCATGTAGGCGCTGATCAGTTTGAAGAAGTAAAAGGTGAAATGAAATTAGCTGCTGAACATGAATATGGTATTTATGCTAAGACTGTAAAGAATAATCCTGATATCACTGATGAAGATAAGAAATTTATCTTTGATCAGTTAAAAGCAAACTTTGAAGGTGAATGTTCAGAAGTTGGTATGTATTTATGTATGGCAAGAATCGCACATAGAGAAGGTTATCCTGAAATTGGTTTATATTGGGAAAAAGCAGCTTATGAAGAAGCAGAACATGCTGCTAAATTTGCTGAAATGTTAGGTGAAGACTTAGAACCAAATATGAAAGCAACTACTAAGGACAACTTAGCTTGGCGTGTAGATTGTGAATTTGGTGCAACTGCTGGTAAAGTTGAACTTGCTACATGTGCTAAAAAGAATAACTTAGATGCAATTCATGATACAGTTCACGAAATGGCAAGAGATGAAGCAAGACATGGTAAAGCATTAAAAGGTTTATTAGATAGATATTTTGGAAAGTAATTAAATCATAAAGAATTTGAATCTTACTACTTATATGTGGTAAGATTTTTTTTAGTTATTGACAATGAGAAGAAATAAGATAATAATATAACTGTGTTAGATAACACTGTTATATTTTAGAAAGGTACCAAAAAATATGACGACTAAAGCTATCAAAACACAAGAACTCATACTAGAAACTGCGTTGAAACACTTCTTAAAAGAAGGTTATGCAGGTGCATCTTTAAGAAAGATTGTTAAGGATGCAGGACTCACTACTGGTGTATTTTATAAGTACTATCCTACAAAAGAGATGTTATTTAATGCACTGATTGATCCTTACTTAGAAGATATTTATAAAATCTACGATGAAATAATTGATCAATTTGAAAAATTATCAGCAGATGATCAGACAAACAATATGTCATATTCTGCTGAATATGGTTTAGACCGTATGATTCACTATCTTTATAACCACCATGATCATTTTAAACTATTATTTAAATGCGGAGATAGTGGTAAATATGAAGAGTTTATTCATAATATGGTTGATCGTGAAATAAAAGCAACTTATAAATATCTTGAAACAATGAGATGTGCAGGAATGGATATTCCTGAAGTCAGTGACCTTATGATGCATATGGTTTACACAGGATTCTTTTCATCAATTCTACAAATCATCGAACACGATATAGATAAGGATACTGCAATAAAAATCTTATCTCAGTTAAGAGAGTTTCAAACAGGTGGCTGGGAACGTGTATGGGGCATTAAATTTCTAGCATAATAATAAAGCGGCAATACCGGTAAGCCGCTTATATTATTACCAATAGGTTAGGCAAAACTAACAAAAGGAGGAGTTAAACGTATGAAGAAAAAATCAACTACTGCCTGGATCTTAGAATGGGCAGGACACAAAAAGAGTTCCTATGTACTCAGTGTCATACTAGCGATAGGTAATGTAGTATGTAAAATCATTCCCTATTTTATTATTATCGATGTGGTAAAAATGTTTTTAAATGGTTCAAAGAACTTTAATGATTATATGTATGATGCGATTTTAATTGCGGTATCATTTATAATTGCTGAATTATTTCATTCACTCTCTACATCACTATCACATAAAGCAACCTTCACAGTACTTGCGAATATTAGAAAAGCCTGTTGTGATAAGCTTGCTCGTGTTCCTCTCGGTTATGTAAAAGATACATCATCTGGGACATTAAAAAATATCATGGTTGAAAGAATAGATAGTATTGAAACAACTTTAGCTCATGTTATCCCAGAGTTCACATCCAACTTACTTGGACCAGTGGTTATATTGATTTATTTCTTTACTATTGACTATAGACTTGCACTTTGGTCACTTGTACCAATCTTAGTAGGATTTATCTCTTATTTTGGTATGATGCTTGATTTTAAGCCTAATTTTGAAAAAACTGTGAAAGCAACAAAGGATTTGAATGATGCAGCGGTAGAATATATTGATGGTATTGAAGTCATTAAAGCTTTTAGTAAAACTGAAAGTTCTTATGAAAAGTTTACTACAGCGGCAACAGCTTATGCCAATTCTTTTATTTCATGGATGCGTAAATGTTCTATATTTCATGCTTTAATGATGACTATTACACCTTATACACTTCTTACTGTATTACCGTTAGGTGCCCATTATGTCGCAAATGGCACACTTACTGTCAATCATTTTATATTATGTATTATTTTATCTCTTAGTATTGCAGGACCTCTTATTACCGCATTTTCTTATACAGATGATCTAGGTAAAATAGATGTTATTGTAGGTGAAGTTGTAGGTATCTTAGACCAAAAAGAACTTGAAAGACCTCAAAAAAGTATAGATATTCCTCATGATAACTCTATTACTCTTAAAGATGTAAAGTTTGGTTATCATGATCAGGAAGTTCTTCACGGAGTCAATATGTCGCTTCAGGCAGGTAGTGTCAATGCGATTGTAGGACCTTCAGGAAGTGGTAAATCTACGATTGCGAAGCTTATTGCTTCTTTATGGGATGTAGATAGTGGTAGTATTGAAATCGGAGGCGTAAATATAAAGAATATTGCCCTGGACGATTTTAATAAAAGAATAGCTTATGTAGCTCAGGATAATTATCTATTTAATGAGACAGTTCGTGAAAATATCAGACAGGCAAATCCAGATGCGACTGATGAAGATATAATAGAAGTCACTAAAAAGAGTGGATGTTATGAGTTTATCATGCAGTTAGAAAATGGTTTCGATACAATTGTAGGAGGCGCTGGAGGACATCTTTCTGGAGGAGAAAGACAACGTATCTCTATTGCAAGAGCAATGCTCAAAGATGCACCTATTGTTATTCTTGATGAAGCTACGGCTTATACTGATCCAGAAAATGAAGCAATCCTGCAGAATTCTATCGCAAAGCTTGTGGCAGGTAAAACATTAATAGTCATAGCTCATCGACTTTCTACTGTAAAAGACAGTGATCAATTGTTTGTGGTCGATGAAGGAAATATTGTTGCTCATGGTACACATGATGAATTACTTGAAACATGTTCGCTTTATAAGGATATGTGGAATGCCCATATTTCAGTCAAAGATACAGTAAAGGAGGTACAATAATATGTTTGGGATTCTCAATAAATTTTTTAAGTTCTCTGGTAAAGAAAACGAGAAAAAATTCATGATTTCTATATTACTAGGTGTCATTGAAGCTCTTTCCTCAGCAATGAAGATACCTGCTATGATGTATATTCTCATGGGATTAATGAATCATCAATCTATGGGAAAGTATATAACTGGTGCCACATTGATGATGCTATGTGCTATTGTGGTTTCTATTATATGTAAGAGATTCTCTACAGTCTTACAAACAGATGGAGGCTATAATGCCAGTGCTTTTACAAGAATCAAGATTGCTGAACATTTACGTTATCTTCCAATGGGGTATTTTAATACGAATAGCATTGGTGAAATCTCTTCAGTGACTACAAATACTATGGAAATATTGGGTGATATTGCCGCAAGAGTCGTTATGCTAACAACTCAAGGCATTCTAGAGACATCAATGATTATCTTAATGATATTAATCTTTGATTGGCGAATTGGACTTATTTCTATTGCTGGTGTGACTGTATTCTTTATTATTAATTCTTGGATGCAAAATGCATCAAAGAATTGTTCAGAAGAAAAAGTATTATGTGACACAGAACTTGTTAATCAGATTATGGAATACCTTCAAGGCATATCTGAAGTGAAGTCATATAATTTGTTTGGAAAACAGTCTGAAAAATTGAATAATGCGAATGAAGCATGTCAGAACATTAATACACAGATGGAACTTCTCTTTGTACCATATCATTTCTTTCAGGGTATTGTGACGAAAGTGACTGCCGCTATTATTATCATCGCAAGTGCATCATTTTATATTCATGGTACAATGAGTGCTATTTATGCGATTGGTATGACTATTTCTTCATTTATGCTTTATTCTAGTTTAGAATGTGCAGGTAATTACTCTTCATTATTACATGTGGTAAGTGTATGTGTAGATAAAGCCAATGCGATTTTAAACCTTAATACAATGCATATTGATGGAAAAGAGATTAATCCAGCTCATCACGATATTAAACTAGATCATATAACATTCTCTTATGATCAAAGAAAAATCATTGATGATGTCTCTTTAACTATCCCAGAAAAAACAACAACAGCGATTGTCGGTCCTTCTGGCGGAGGAAAATCCACTCTTTGTAATCTAATTGCAAGATTCTGGGATGTCGATAGTGGAACAATCACATTAGGTGGCATTAATGTGAAAGACTATAGCATGAATAGCTTAATGAATAATTTTGCATTTGTTTTCCAGAGAGTTTATTTGTTTGCGGATACAATAGAAAACAACATTAAGTTTGGCCGTCAGAATGCGACGCATGAAGAAGTTGTTGCAGCTGCAAAGAAAGCATGCTGTCATGATTTTATTAGTGCGCTGCCCGATGGTTATAATACAGTTATTGGTGAAGGAGGTGCGTCATTATCAGGTGGTGAGAAACAACGTATCTCTATTGCGAGAGCTATCATGAAAGATGCACCAATCGTCATATTGGATGAAGCAACAGCCAATGTAGATCCAGAAAATGAAAAAGAATTAATGGAAGCGGTAGAAGCTTTGACTCGAGAAAAGACAATCATTATGATTGCGCATAGATTAAAGACAGTGAGACATGCTGATCAAATTATAGTGATTGATCAAGGTCATATAGCCCAGCAGGGAACTCATGAATCATTAATGAAACAGGATGGTATTTATAAGAGATTTGTAAATGCAAGAGAACAGGCTGTTAGCTGGAAGATTGTACATTAGAATGTAGGGAAACCTACATTTTTTTGTCAACGTAAATTATAACTATCTAATCATAGGGAAATCGTACCATTAGAAAGTCATAAAGTGATTCCACCTACGTATATTGGAATGATTATATGTGAAATGGATCAAGTCACTGCTAAATCAAAATTCCCATTAAGAAAGATAGAAGATGTGCCTTTTATGATATGTCTCTTGATGAAACACCTTTTGATATCTCAGATATGATAGAAAAAAGAAAACAGGGTTTATAAACATTAGAAGAATTCTTTTCTAAAACTCATGGTATAATGAATAAAAGTCTAAAGAAAGGAATTCTTCTTTTATTATATGAATAAAGCTATATTAGTTATGACATCGGACAATCCCTTCTACATAGATGAACTCAAATCATTATGTATTGCATGTGATATTGAAGTAGAAGATGTTGTTATTCAGAAATTAGAAAAAATTAATCCTGCCACTTATATTGGTAAAGGTAAAATAGAAGAAATCAGATTAAGATTAGATGGAGAAATGGTTATCTTTGATGATGAACTATCTCCATTACAGGTAAAGAACCTTACTGATCAATTACAAACAGAAGTAACAGATCGTACAGATTTAATTCTTCGTATATTTGAACAGCGTGCACAGACAAAAGAAGCAAAATTACAGGTAGAAATAGCAAGAGACCAATATTTATTACCTAGACTTGCAGGAATGCAGGAACATATGTCACATCAGCAAGGTGGTTCTGGGTTTAGAGGATCTGGTGAAAAACAGATTGAGTTAGATCGTCGTATCATCTCTAGAAAGTTGTCCCGTTCTAGAAAAGAACTAGCACAGATTGTAAAACAAAGACAAACACAAAGAGAAAGACGCAAACGTAATAATGTCCCTGTGATTGCCTTGGTCGGTTATACAAATAGTGGAAAGTCTACTTTACTCAATACCTTATGTCAGAATAAAGAAAAAAAGGTATTTGAGAAGGATATGTTATTTGCGACATTACAGACTTCTACTAGAAATATCAAGATTAAGAATCATACATGCTTGTTTACTGATACAGTTGGTTTTATTGAACGTTTACCACACAATCTGATTCAGGCATTTCGTTCCACTTTAGAAGAAGTGAAAGAAGCAGATTTATTACTCCATGTTGTTGATTCAAGTTTTGAAGATTATCAATTACAGGTTGATACAACCAATAAGGTATTAGAAGAATTAGGGGTTGAAAATACACCTATGATCTATGTGTACAACAAGGTTGATTTAAATAAGTATGGTTATGTACATCCTGTCACTCCTTATGTTTTTATATCTGCAAAGGAAAAGATTGGTTTAGACTTGTTAGAAGATGAAATAAGTCATAATCTCTTTAAGGATTATGAAACTTTCCAATTAGGTATTCCTTATGATAAGGGAGAAGATTTCAAGTATCTTTATGAGAATACTTATGTGGAACAGGTTGACTATCGTGATGATTATATCTATTTACAGATAGAAGCTAAAAGACAGGATATTAAAGACTATCTTGTGTACATCCTTTTTAATTAATGAAACGGAGTTTCATTAATTAACCATTTTTTGTATATTTTATGAAACGTTATAATAATCAGCCTTGAAACAGTTTACATATATAAGGCGTGATTGATAGAATGTATTCATAAGATAAAGGAGACACATAAAATGGAAAGAAAAATGCCAAAAGATTTTTACTGGGGTGGTTCAGTATCATCATTCCAGACTGAAGGACACAGAAATGAAGGGGGAAAGGGTGTTTGTATCTATGACGTAAGACCTATGAACCCTGAATTCTCTGACTGGAACGATGCAATTGATGAATACACTCGTTATGATGAAGACATTGCATTAATGAAAGGTATGGGATTTAACTTCTATCGTTTCTCAATCTGCTGGAGCCGTATCATTCCTAATGGTACATTAGATGAACCAGTAAACGAAGAAGGTGTAAAGTTCTACAGTGATTTAATTGATAAGCTACTTGCTGCAGGCATTGAACCAATGATCACTTTAGTACATTTCGATATGCCTTATCATCTTGTAAAGAACTACAATGGTTTTGCTTCAAGATATGTTGTAGACTGTTTTGAAAGATATGCAAAAGTTTGTATTGAAAGATTCGGTGATAGAGTTAAACATTGGATGTCATTCAATGAACAGAACCTTCATTCAATGATGTTAAGAGTTTCTAACGCTGAAGAAATTCCTGAAGGTGTAAGTCTTCCTAAACATTTATATCAGGTAAACCACAATGTTATGATGGCTCATTGTAAAGCAGTACGTGCTTTAAGAGAAATGCAGCCAGATGCTAAGTTCTGTGGTATGGGTGCAATCACTAATATTTATGCATATGACAACAGCCCAGAAAATAATTTATTTGCAACTCAGGCTTATAACTTATTAAATGGTTATCTTGTTGATACATTTGCTCAGGGTAAATATCCTGATTACTGGAATGCTTACTTAGAAAATCGTGGATGGATGCCTACATTTGAAGAAGGCGATGAAGAACTATTAAAATATACTGTAGACTATATCGCATTCTCTTATTATCGTTCTGATACAGTTAAGACTGGTGTATTTGATTATGAAAGACCAGCTTGTGACTGTGTGAATGAACAGAAGATCCAGAATCCTCATTGTGAAGCTAATGAATGGCATTGGGAAATCGATCCAGTTGGATTCAGATGGACTTTAAATGATTTACATCATAGAACAGGTTTACCAGTATTTGTACTTGAAAATGGTATTGGATGGCGTGAAGATATGACTCAGGAAGAAGTAGACAAGATGCTTGCTGAAGGTCGTACAATCGAAGATGATTATCGTATTAATTATCATAGAGACCATATTCGTGAAATGGAAAACGCAATGTTTGAAGATGGTGTAGACTGCTTAGGTTATATTACTTGGGGACCAATCGATATCCTAGCTAGTATGTGTAATATGGATAAGCGTTATGGATTTGTTTATGTTAATAGAACAAATAAAGATTTAAGAGATATGAAACGTATTCCAAAGAAATCTTATAATTATATCAAGAAAGTATTCGAATCTAACGGTGCTGATTTAGACTAATACTTGCTTAGACCATGCGAAATGCATGGTCTTTTTTTATGTGAATTTATAAACGTTTAGTGAATAAATTAACTTAATGTAAAGGCTTTCATTTTTTCTCATATCGTCCTAAAATAGTATTAAAGGAGATTTGAGATATGATTACTTTTAGAGGTGGCGTCCATCCCTATGATGGAAAAGAATATACGAAAGATAAACAAATAGAAAAATTAGAAGCCAGCCAGGAGGTTGTTTTTTTAATGAAACAGCATATTGGTGCACCAAGTATTCCTGTAGTAAAGGTTAAAGATGAAGTGCATGTAGGTACATTGATTGCTCAGGCGGGTGGTTATGTATCAGCCAATATAATTTCTTCTGTCTCTGGAATAGTGAAACGTATTGAAAAAAGACAGGATGCATCGGGTCATTATCAGGATGCAGTCGTTATAGAAAATGATGGAAATTATACATCTGATTATGAGGTACATGAAAATAATATCGATACACTTACTTTTGAAGAAAAGATAGAAAAAGTAAAAAATGCAGGTGTAGTTGGCCTAGGTGGGGCAGGGTTCCCAACACATGTGAAGCTCAATGTAAAAGAACCAGAAAAAATAGAATATGTTATTGTGAATGGAGCTGAGTGTGAGCCTTATCTTACATCTGACTATCGTTTGATGCTTGAAAGATCTAAAGAACTGATTGAAGGATTAAAGATCATGTTAACTCTTTATCCTCATGCTGTTGGCTATATTGGAATTGAAGATAATAAGAAAGAAGCGATTCATACATTAGAAAAACTATGCGAACATGAAGAAAGAATAAGCGTTAAAGTATTGAAGACCAAATATCCACAGGGTGGAGAAAGAATGTTGATAGAAGCATTGACTGGAAGAAGCCTCAATTCAAAGATGCTCCCTCTTGATGTGGGTTGTATTGTAGATAATGTGGCCACAGTTCTTGCAATCAGAGATGCGATTAAATATGATCGTCCTTTAATTTCTACAGTCATGACTCTCACAGGAGATGGAGTAAATACTCCTTGTAATATAGAGGTTCCTGTAGGAACTGATTTCCAGTTTATTGTTGAATCACGTGGTGGTTTGAAAGAGAATGTAGAGAAAATCATCAGTGGAGGTCCAATGATGGGTATTTCACTTATTTCTCTTCATATTCCTGCCGTAAAGACAAGCAGTTCTATTCTTGCTTTTACTCATGATGAAGTGGCATTAAATATGCCTACAGCTTGTATTAGATGTGGACGCTGTATAGATGCCTGTCCAAGTCATCTCATTCCTCAAAAGCTAAATCAAGCTTCTTTGAAGAATGATATCAATACATTCATACAGATGAATGGTATGGAATGTATAGAATGTGGATGCTGCAGTTATGTATGTCCTGCAAAAAGAAATATGACACAGGCTATTAGAAAATGTAAGTCAACTGTTGCATCTCTTAAAAGAAAGTAGGGGAATGTTATGAATAAATTATTACATACATCATCATCACCTCATGTACGTGATCAAACAGATACGGCACATATTATGATTGATGTCATTATCGCATTGATGCCTGCAACACTCTATGGAATTTATCAATTTAAGTTAAATGCAGCACTTATTGTCGTTGTATCAGTGCTTACTTGTGTATTATCCGAATATCTATTTGAATACTTTATGAAGAAGCCTATTACAATCAAGGATTGTTCTGCAATTGTAACAGGACTCATTCTTGCATTAAATCTTCCATCCACTGTTTCTCTATGGATACCAGTCATTGGTGCTCTATTTGCGATTATTATTGTGAAACAGTTATATGGTGGGCTAGGACAGAATTTTATGAACCCTGCCTTGGCAGCACGCTGTTTCTTGCTTATTTCATTTACTGGACGAATGACAAATTTCATCTTTGATGGTGTCACTACTGCAACGCCACTTGCAATTCTTGAAACTAGATCTCATTATGACTTATTCCGTCTATTTATCGGTACAACAGCAGGAACTATTGGTGAAACATCCACTTTGATGATTTTAATAGGTGGCGCTTATATGTTAGTAAAGAGAGTTATTAAACCAACTATACCAGTGGCTTATCTTCTTTCTTTCTCACTCTTTACTCTTATTTTTTCACCATTCCGTTTTGATTTCTATTATCTCGCATGCCAGTTATGTGGTGGAGGCTTAATGCTTGGCTGCTTCTTTATGGCTACTGATTATGTGACAACACCTATTAATTTTGAAGGTCAGATTGTCTTTGGCGTTTTAATAGGGATACTCACTGGTTTATTTAGATTTTTTGGGGCAACCACAGAAGGTGTTTCTTATGCGATTATTCTAGGAAATCTTGTAGTACCTCTTATTGAGAAATATACACTTCTCTATAAAACAAAGAAGGCGGTGGTATCATGAATATAAAGAGAATCATCAAGGATACATGCATCTTATTTATCATTACTATTGTATCTGGATGTTTTCTTGGTTTTGTCTATAATTCTACAAAAGATAAAATAGCCGCAAAACAGGAAGAAACAAAGCTTCTTGCCTATAAGCAGGTTATGAGTGAAGCAGATGATTTCAAGGCAGATTACAGCAAACTCATTCAACAGAGTCCAAAGCTTCTGACAAAAGATTATGGTAAAAATGGTATTGAAATCACTAATGCTTTAGGGGCTTATAAAGATAATAAATTACAGGGTTATGTTATCCAGGTAACTGATAAAGATGGCTTTGGTGGTGAAATAGAACTTATTATTGGAATTGATTTAAATAAACAGATTAAAGGCGTAGAAATCTTATCTATTAATGAAACAGTAGGGCTTGGTATGAACGCAAAGAATGAATCTTTTAGATTACAATATTTGAATAAGAAGGTGGATTCATTTGTCATAACTAAAACAGGTAAAGAGAAAGATAATGAAATTGATTCTCTTTCTAGTGCCACTATTACTTCTAAAGCTGTCACAAATGGTGTCAATGGTGCTCTTGATTTCTATGATCTGTTGAAAGGTGATGGACAACATGAATAAATATATCAAGCCAGTCTATAATGGCATTATTAAAGAAAACCCTACATTTGTCTTAATGTTAGGTATGTGTCCAACTCTTGCTGTCACAACTTCAGCGATGAGTGGGATGGGTATGGGACTCACGACAATGGCTGTACTTATTATGAGTAACTTTGTGATTTCCGCATTACGTAAGATTATTCCTGAACGTGTTAGAATTCCAGCTTATATAGTCATCGTGGCCACTCTTGTGACTGTTGTACAGCTCCTATTACAGGCAAATCTTTCATCTTTATATGATACATTAGGTATTTATATTCCTCTTATTGTGGTTAACTGTATTATTCTAGGCCGTGCAGAAGCATTTGCATCTAAGAATAATCCTATTCTTTCTATATTAGATGGTGTAGGTATGGGTTTAGGATTTACTTTAGCCCTTACCTGTATTGGACTCGTGAGAGAACTTTTAGGTGCTGGTACTGCTTTTGGTTATACAATCATGCCAAAAGCCTATGAACCTATTTCTATTTTTATCATGGCTCCAGGGGCATTCTTTGTCTTATCCATGTTAACCACAATACAAAATAAATTAAAACTACCAAGCGCAACCAACATGGAACATTCTTCTACACTTGAATGTGGTGGAGATTGCACACATTGTCATGGTATTACTTGCTTTGAAGAATATAAGAAGGAGGTGCAGAAATGATGAAAACATTACTTTTAACTTTAATTAGTGTCTCTTTAGTCAATAACGTTGTTTTATCGCAATTCTTAGGCTTATGTCCATTCTTAGGTGTTTCTAAGAAAATAGAAACAGCAGCAGGTATGGGAGGCGCCGTTATATTCGTTATTACGATTGCCTCAGCTGTCACTTCACTTCTTTATCGATTATTAGTGAAATTCCATGTAGAATATCTAGAAACAATTGCGTTTATTCTCATTATTGCAGCACTTGTCCAATTAGTAGAATTATTCTTAAAGAAATATTCACAAGGGCTGTATCAGTCTCTAGGTGTTTATTTACCACTGATTACAACAAACTGTGCCGTACTTGGTGTGGCTTTGACGAATGTACAAAATCATTATAATTTCATCACAAGTGTTGTCGCTGGTTTTGGAACAGCTGTAGGCTTCACTATATCTATTATTATTCTTGCAGGAATTAGAGAAAGAATAGAAGATAATGATATTCCTCATAGCTTCAAAGGGTCTCCTATTGTATTGATTACTGCAGGTTTGATGGCCATTGCTTTTATTGGCTTTTCAGGCTTGATTTAAAGGGGGAGAATGAATATGAAGTCAATTATGATTGCAACTCTCCTTGTTGGTTTGATAGGGCTATTTATTGGAATAGTTCTTGGTATTGCGAGTGAGAAGTTTAAGGTTGTTGTAGATGAAAAAGAACAGAAAATCAGATCTGTTCTTCCCGGTAATAACTGTGGTGCTTGTGGTTATCCAGGATGTGATGGTTTAGCTCATGCGATTGCAAAAGGAGAAGCACCTAGTAATCAATGTCCTGTAGGAGGCAATGAAGTAGGTGCAAAGATTGCTTCTATTTTAGGACAGGCTGCACAGGCAAGTACACGTTATACAGCCTTTGTGAAATGTAAGGGAACATGTGATAAAGTCACACCTGTATCTGATTATACAGGTATTAAAGATTGTTTAAGTGCTGCATTAGTACCAGGTAAAGGTGGTAAGATGTGTACTTCAGGCTGTATTGGCTTAGGAAGCTGCGTACAGGCTTGTCAATTTGATGCAATACATATCATAGATGGCGTAGCTGTTGTAGATAAGGAAAAATGTAAAGGATGTCAGAAATGTATGGAAGCATGTCCTAATCATCTGATTGAAATGGTACCTTATGCTGCAATACATCGTGTTCAATGTAATTCTCATGACAAAGGACCAGTTGTCACTAAAAGCTGTCAATCAGGTTGTATTGGCTGTCGTTTATGTACAAAGGTATGTCTAAATGGAGCAATTACCGTCGATGATTTCTTAGCCCATATAGATTATTCTAAATGTACAAACTGTGGGGCATGTGTAGAAAAATGTCCTAAAAAAGTGATTCAATAAAAAAATCCCTTTATTGGGATTTTTTAAGAGTGATTGAATTTTTTTGTATAAGTGATTTGATTGTTTGTATCAATAAAGCATGCTTCTACATTGTCTAGTGATTCAATCAGTGCTTTACCTTTTTCTAATCCAAGTGAGAAACATACAGTACTTAATGCATCACCCTGCATTGAAGAAGGGGATACAATAGTGACAGAAGCAAGCCCATTATCATAACTATAACCTGTATGAGGATTGAGAATATGATGATAAACATGATGGTTCACTTTCATCTGTCGTTGATAAATGCCACTTGTTACAACTGATTTATCTTCTATTTTAGTACTTATAATAGATTCATCTATTTTTTGAGGATTGGTGATTCCAATTCGATATCCTTCTGTCATCTTATCTCCGACACATAGGATATTACCGCCAAGATTAATCAAGGCATTATTGACTTTATGTTGGATTAAATAATCCTTAATTTTGTCTGCAATATAACCTTTCGCAATGGCCCCTAAATCTATCATTGTATCAGGATTCTTATAGAGTATTCTTTTGTGATCACAGATAATATTTTGATAGTTGACTGATTGAAGACTTTCTTTTATGAGAGTTTCATCGGGTAAAGTTGCTTGATCACTCTTGAAATCCCACAAAGAACTCACAGCACCAATCGTAATATCAAAAGCACCTTTTGATAACTCACTATAATAAAGTCCCTGTTTAATGACAGAGGCGAGTTCGTTAGAAATAGTTTGATATTGGGTCTTATTCTTATTATGATTAATTTGATAGAGTTCACTGTTTGTGTTTGTTGTAGAGAAAAGTAACTCATATTTCTTACATAAATCAAAGCAGTTATTTAGAATCTTTTTTGAAGATGAATCATATAAAGTAATAGAGACAATTGTATCTAAACAGAACTCTTTCTGAGTAATAGGTTCATTATTAGGCTTACAGCCACTAAGTAAAGAAAAACATAGGATAAGTGAAAGTATTCTTTTCATAAAGTACCTCCTTATTCTATTATACAAGGAGTAAACAATGAAAAACAGAAAATATGATATTTATGTATTGGCTATTTTATTGATTATAGCTGCTGCTGGTTTTCTTCTTCGTCCTCAGTCCAAGAGTAATATGATTAAAATCACTTTAAACAAAGAAGTTTATGGCTATTATGATCTCAATAAAAATCAAACAATACATATTAATAAAGAGAATACATTAAAAATAGAAAATCATAAAATAAGAATGATTTCAGCTACCTGTCCAGATCATTTATGTATCAAGCAGGGGGCTATTAATAAAAAGGGGCAGAGTATTATCTGTCTACCCCATAAACTTATTGTAGAGGTGGTGTCAGGAGGATATTATAAGTAATTGAATATATTGTCTATTGTGTTTGATCGTGTTTAAATATACTCATAGAGAGTGTTAAAATGAACACATCAAATATCAGAAATTATAAACCAAAGGATTTTACTGAACTTTTAGGCGTATCTGTTAAGATATTATAACTTCGAGATAGAGAAGGAACTTTAAAGGCAAACCGAACCCAAACTAATAGGCATTATTATACTTGTAATCAGCATTTACTAAATCAAGTTGCATTTTTAAGATAGATTTTGTAAAGTAAAAGAATTATTTGAATACCCACAAAGCATAGGTTAGTGAAAATTAAATTTTATTAACGCCGATTAATAGGCGTTCATGAAGCTGAACTTGATGCATGGATTTTCCATTTGTACTATAATCCTGTCTTTGACAGTTATACATATAAAAACCCTTCAAAAATACTGATATATTCAGCGTTTTTTGAAGGGCTTTTTGCTTAAAAAATGTGCTAATATTTTCCTGTCTTAGTATTCTTTATAATTTTTTTCATATTCTTCTCACCATTGATCTGATAATCGGTCCTGAACCCGAATGCCTCATGAAGAATGTCGGTTGCATCATTTCTTGTATACGTTGGGATATACCCGCTTCCTTCAAAGTGCTGGAAGTTATATCCTCTTAATGTATCAATAAGCTTCTCAATAGTCAGCTTATTACCTGTTCTGTTCTCAAGTATTCTGACAAACATCAGTGCAATGAAGCATGTGAGGAAGTGTGCTTTTATTCTGTTATCATTCTGAAGATATACGGGTCTTGCCTTGAATTCAGATTTCATGATTCTGAATGATTCTTCAATTTCCCATCTTCTCTTATTAACTTCAATGATATCCTTTATATCATCCTCTAATGTAGTACATACTGCATAGAATCCATCATACTTTTCTTCTTCAGCTATTTTGCCATCATTCACAACTACTTCCACATTATCTGCAACCTCGCCATTGTCAGTATATCTGACCTCATCAAGGAATCTTGAAGGGCTGTTAGGGTTTTTAGTAGTTGTTTTCTTATTACTTTCAGCTGATTTTCTAGCTCTTTCAATCTGTCTGCTTCTGATGTATCTCTGGTAGGCTCTGTGTTTTGGAGAGAATGAAACAATGATTCTCTGTTCGATGCCGTTCTCATTGATCCATCTTTCCTTGTACCAGATGCCATCTTCAGATGTATCACCTTCATCAACAGCCTTCATTACAGAAGATATGTCTATTCCATTACTATCACCCTTAGTCCATCCTCCTGTATTAAGCGCCCAATCTTTTATATGCTTCTTAACCTTCTTAAGAGACTGTGTGACGATATATGAACAATTCTTCTGTATATTGAATTCTCTATTTTCCTTAGAAGCAAGCCCTGCATCAGTGCATACAACGAACTTTGTGATACCGAAATCCTTTATTATCTTCTTTTCAACTGGAATGAGTGAAGGCTGCTCGTTCTCATTGCCAGGGAATATGACAAATGAAAGAGGAAAGCCATTTCCATCCATTAGAAGCCCCATCTGTATGATAGGAAGTGGTTTATGTTCCTTGGATTTACCATATCTGCAGCTACCACGTTCTTCCTCAATCTCAAAGAAATAGTTTGTGCAGTCATAATAGAGGACAGAAGTGTTTCTATTTACAACCTTCTTTGAATTCTCGTAAAGGAATTCCTGTATTGCATCGCACTTTTCTGCAAGAACATCAAGTGATCTGTAAATATCATGAAGCTCGAATGTAGGCTGTTCAATAAAGCTTTTTGAATCCTCAAAAGTAGAAAGCTTGCTTGATGGATAGATAATTCTTGAATATATGAGTCTTGATAGAATGTCTGCAAGATCATATTCAAATTTATATTCTTCCTGTATATCTCTGCAGATCTTATCAAGCTTTAGGCTGTGGAATATATCCTGAAGGAAAAGGTAGCCGCCATTATATGATGTCTGCTTCATTGGTTCTAGAAGCTTTGACTGTGATAGAGAGATAAGGACAAGATCCGTATCTCTTTTTTCTTCCTCCGTCATCTTCTTGGCAATCTTTTTTCCCCAGGCTATGACTTCATCCTCGCTATTATTATGTTTAGGGAGCAGTTCTTCCATAGTTCCCAGTTTCTTGACTACCTTTGAAGTAGATTTACCATTCTTTCTAAATGATTTCTGAATGTAAAGTGATTTAGAGTTCTTTGATTTTGAAATAATCAGATTCATGAGCATCATCTCCTATGTCTATTATAGCACACATTAGCTCATATTAGTACATTTATTTTCACGAATTTGACAATAAAAAAACTCAAAAGCATTGATATAATCAATGTTTTGAGCGATTTGGTTAGTGAAAAATTGGAGACAACTGTCAAACTCCCGGACCAATGATCGTAGCACAGTTGATTAATGTACTTTATAATGTGATAGATAGAATATATATAGGTCGTATTCCTCATACATCAACACTAGCTATGGGAGGACTAGGAATATGTCTTCCTATTATTTCTATAGTGATTGCGTTTGCAAACTTGTTTGGTATGGGTGGTGCTCCACTTTGTTCAATTGCGAGAGGTAAAGGCAATAACAAAGAAGCAGAAGAGATTATGGGAAATGCTTTCTGTTTGTTAGTGCTATTTGGGATAGGTTTAATGATTATTGGTTTTCTTTTTAAAGAGAAGATCTTATGGCTCTTTGGAGCAAGTACACATACTTTTAAGTATGCGAATGATTATTTGACTATATATTTATTAGGGACAGTGTTTGTGTTAATAGGACTAGGAATGAATAGTTTTATTAATAGTCAGGGATTTGCGAAGATAGGAATGATGACAGTACTGATTGGTGCTGTATTGAATATTATATTGGATCCAATATTTATATTTGTATTAAATATGAATGTGAAAGGTGCAGCACTTGCAACAGTACTGTCACAGTTTGTATCTGCTTTATGGACAATACACTTCTTAAGAAGTGACCAAACGATACTTAAATTAAAGAAAGAGTGTATGTATTTAAATCCTTATTATGTAAAGCGTATATTCTCTTTAGGGACTGCAGGATTTATGATGGGTATGACTAATTCGATAGTATCTATTGTATGTAATTCTACTTTACAACTATATGGTGGTGATCTCTATATAGCGATTATGACTATTATTAACTCTATTAGAGAAGTTGTGCAGTTACCAGCCCAAGGGTTTGGAAATGCCTCTCAGCCAGTATTAGGATATAATTATGGGGCTAAAGAATATAAACGTGTCTTATCAGCAATACGTTTTGTGACAATCTTATGTTTTGGGACAATGTTTATTATCTGGGTATTAATTACTGCTTTCCCACAATACTTTATTAATATCTTTACTCATGATCCTCATATTACTAAACATGCAATTATTTATATTAGATTATATTTTGCAGGATTCTTTATGCAGTCATTACAGATATGTGGTCAGTCTGTGGCAGTAGGACTAGGCAAATCTAAACAGGCTATCTTCTTTTCTATCTTTAGAAAAGTGATTATAGTAGCTCCTTTGACTATTATTCTTCCACGTTTTATTGGAATTGAAGGTGTGTTTATTTCTGAAGCTATTAGTAATTTTATTGGTGGTGGCGCTTGTTATATGACTATGTGGCTGACAATTGGAAAGAGCTTAAAGAAAGAGATTTCTTAGAGAAGAGATCTCTTTTTCTATTATTCTTATGTAATACTTGTGAATAATATAAATATAGTACCTTCTCTATTGCATCAAACTAACAGTAAGAATATCATTGTATATAAGATATATAGTAAGGGAAGGAAAAAATATGAATAAGAAACAGATAATGATAGCTGCAGGAACAGTTGTAGTTATTGGTGTAGGTGCTACTGCTTATGCGTTAAGTGGTCCTAAACTAGAGCTTAAGACTAATAAGGTTAATGTAGAATACGGAACTACATATACACCTAAACTTAAGGATATAGTAAAAGACTATAAGGATTTTAATAAAGATGATTTAGAAATAATCAATAAGATACCTAATGAGAAGGATAAGACTTATCCTGCAGTAGGTAAGTATAGTATTACTGTTAAGTATAAGAAGAAGTCTTTAAAACAGAGTGTTATTGTAAAGGATACCAAAGCACCTGAAGTAGTATTACCTGCTGACATAGAGTTATTACAAGGTACAGATCTTACTACATTTGATTTCAAGTCTCTTATGAAGATTAGTGATTTATCTGAGACAAGTATTGATCTGGATACAAGTAAAATAGATATTAATACTCCAGGACAGTATGATTTTAACGTTACAGTGAAGGATAAGTACAATAATGAAAGTAAAAAGACTGGTAAGGTCACTATTGTTGCGAAACCAGTGATTAGTAATAATGAAGAAGTTGTTCATGAGACAGTGAAGAATAAAGATGGTACTACAAGTGTAAAGACTAAGGTACAGAAGAAACAGAGTTCTAATACAAATAGATCTTCTAATAATTCTTCTTCAAATAACAATAATAACAGTTCTTCTGGAAATAGTAATAGTTCAAGTAATTCTTCATCAGGAAGCAATAAAGGATCTATGACATACGAAGATGATCCTAAATATCACTGGGAAGGTGATCATTCCTATGGTGATGGTGCAGAAATTAATGGTGAAGACTTTGATAAGTTAACTGGTGGAGACTGGAAGAACTGGAATTATTAAAAATAATATATCTTTCCCTCAGGGAGATCACTTATAGTGGTCTCCCCTTTCTTTTTCGTATTATCAATAAGCCCATTAAGGATATTATCTAATTCATCAATAGTATAATCCTTCTTTCCTATGATCAGTATCCATTTTTCTTAATTTCTATGCTATATGTGTCAGACTATAATAAGATACAATTTTAAATAAACATATTATACTCACCCACATTTTTATAAATACTATTTGCATTATGTTCTAGATAGTGTATAATAGTCTCAATTTTGGGATTAAATTCAGGAGGGTAAAAATGAAAACGAGTAATGGTAAGCAGTTAGCTAAAAAGATGTTAATTGCGATGATTTGTGGTCTTGCCTGTGGGTTTGGCTGCATTATGTTAAGAGAACACTTAGTAAGTAGTGGTCAGACTGATCTTTGGACAAAGATCAATAACTTATTTTTTCAGGATATTACACAGCCTACAGCAACTAAAGCTGTTGGGATCTTCTATATTGTAGGTCAGTTATTTGTTAATTCATTACAGCTTATTATTGTACCTATGGTATTTGTATCTATTACATTAGCTATTTCAACTATCACAGATACAAAGAAGTTAGGTAGAATTTCTACTAAGACTATTTTAACTTTCTTTATTACTACAGTATGTGCATTATGTTTTGCAGGTGTGGTTGCATCTATTGTATATCGTTTAGGTTTCTTTAATGCAGTGGGTAAAGCAGCAGTAACAATCCAGCAGGGTTCTACTGGTTCTAACCCATTAAACATTATTTTAAATATTATTCCTAACAACCTTATTTCAGCTTTCTCTACTAATGGCAATGTATTAGCCATTGTATTTATTGCAGTTGCTATGGGTCTTGCAATGAATACATTAAAAGAAGAAACAAAGACTTTAAAGAAGTTATTCGAAGAAGTGTCTAAGATTATTACTTTATTCTTATCATTTGTAGTTAATAAATTTGCACCTATTGGTATCTTCTGCTTATTAACTAGAACATTCGCAATTTATGGTATTGATTCATTAAGACCAGCACTTGCTTATGTAGTTACAGTTGTTATTGCATTATTTATATATTTATTCTTAGCTTATCCTATCTACTTAATGTCTATGGCTAGAGTAAATCCAAAGCCATTCATGAAGAAGATGGTTAAGGTTGCTTTATTTGGTTTCTCTACTTCTTCTAGTGCTGCAACTCTTCCAATCAATAAGAGAACAGTAACTGAAGAATTAGGTGTAAATGATCAGATTGCATCATTTGTATTACCTTTAGGTATGACAATCAACATGGATGGTACAGCAATCATGCAGGTTATTGCAGCTATGTTTATTGCAGCAAGTTCTGGATATAAAGTAACATTCATGTCTATGGCAGTTATTGCAGTACTTGCTTTAATTGCATCAGTTGGTACTCCAGCCGCACCAGGTGCAGGTGCTGTGATCCTATTTACTATCTTAACTGGTATGGGTTATACAAACGATGCAGCATTACTTGCATACTCATTAATTCTTTCAATCAATAGACCTATTGAAATGTTAGTTACTTCACTTAATGTAGTTGGTGATGCTTCTACTTCAGTAATTGTAGCTAAGAAAGAAAACATGATTGATCAGGAAGTATATAAAGGGTAAGAGTTCTTTCTATAAAAGGAGTCAGAAATATTAAAATCTGACTCCTTTTATAATATCTTAAACAGGCTCCTTACCTCTATATATGCAGTAATAGATTTCAATAAACAGACAAGGATGATGATAAAATCCCTTTAGGTGTAAAAGTAAAGTCAATTGAAGAAATGTGAAAGACTAAACGCAACTTTGACCCGCCTAAAGTGGAATTTAACTTTTCACTTTAGAATCAACAAAGAATCAAATAGTTTACTTGTAATTTTATGATAAATGTGTATAATACTAGTGAAGAGAGCTGGAAGATAGGGTGGCTTTTAAAAAGCGGCCTTGTTGAATGGTTTTCTAGTAAGAAAGAGGCTTCTAATGGTGACCTTTAAAAGGTAGCTTTAATTAGAGGCTTTTTTGCTATAAAAAAGAAGAAGCCAGATTCCTCTGACTCCTTTCACTGTATACTTGCAAAATTATGATCATTATGTATAATACTTGTCAACTACCCATGACCTTTAGGTCGTGGGCTTGTAACTGCCTAGTCGTACTAACGATTTACACCTCCGACCTTTAACCCCAATAGATATTGCTATCTAAAGTGGCGTTACATCATAGGGTGGTTGACAGCACCCTTTGTAGCAGAGTTTACTCTGTTACAACTGTATTAGG
>OJMO01000409.1_pt1 | contig 31755 bp, 29 predicted proteins | sample 1597241 | NCBI WGS metagenome assembly OJMO01 (sample SAMEA2452129, study PRJEB22498) | human gut metagenome | biome: human feces; feature: human gut; material: feces | place: Australia | collected 2012 | reverse complement strand
GTCATTGACCGCCATAATAAAAAGGCGACCAATGGTCGCCCCTACAAAATTATTATATTTAATATAAATTTAAAGGAGGAAACTATGAAAGAGCAAATTGCAAAAATGAAAGAGACAGCATTAGAAGAAATTAATAAGGCACAAGATATTACAGAGTTAAATAATGCTAGAGTTAAATACTTAGGAAAAAAAGGTGAATTAACAGCCATTTTAAGAGGAATGAAAGATTTAAGTGCAGAAGAAAGACCTGTTATAGGAAGCTTAGTAAATGTTGTAAAAGCTGAATTAGAAAATTTAATAGAGGTAAGAGAAGAAGAATTCAAAAAAGCAGAAATAAATAAAAAATTAGAACAAGAAAAAATAGATATAACTTTACCAGCAACAAAAGTAAAAAGAGGAAGCAAACATCCTGTAAACAGAATAATAGAAGAAATAGAAGATTTATTTGTATCAATGGGATATGATGTATGCAGTGGACCAGAATTGGAAACAGATGAATATTGCTTTGAAAGATTAAACTTACCAAAAGGACACCCAGCAAGAGATATGCAAGATAGTTTTTACATTACAGATGAATATTTATTAAGAACACAAACCTCTGCAGTGCAAGCAAGAACAATGATGGCAAATACAGAAAAAACACCAATAAGAGAACTAACAGCTGGAAAAACATATAGAAGAGAAGACGATGCAACACATTCACATCAATTTGGTCAAGTAGAAGGGTTAGTAATAGATTACAAAGAAAATAATGTTTCTTTAGCGGACTTAAAAGGAACACTAGAAGTATTTGTTAGAAAAGTAATAGGAAAGAATAGTGAATTACGTTTTAGACCAAGTTATTTCCCATTTACAGAACCATCTTATGAGGTAGATGTATCTTGTTTTAAATGTGGAGGAAAAGGATGTAACCTATGTAAACAAACAGGTTGGATTGAAGTATTAGGTTGCGGAATGGTTCATCCAAATGTATTAAAAATAAATGGTTATGACCCAGAAAAATTTGGAGGATTTGCATTTGGAACTGGAATAGATAGACTAGCAATGTTTAAATACGGAATACCAGATATGAGATATTTATATGCAAACGATGTAAGATTTTTAAGTCAATTTGATAGAAAGGATGTGGACTAATTGAAATTAAGTACAAACTTTTTAAAAGAATATGTAGATGTTGATGTAGACACAAAAACACTAGCAGAAGCAATGACAAAAGCAGGAAGTGAATATGATTCAGCAGAAAATTTAGTAGAAGCAACAAACTTAGTTATAGGAGAAATAAAAGAATGTAAAGACCATCCAGATTCAGACCATTTACACCTATGTAAAGTTGATGTTGGAAACGAAGTTTTAGATATAGTATGTGGAGCTCCAAATGCTAGAGCAGGAATAAAAGTAATAGTTGCCTTACCAGGAGCAGAATTACCAGGTGGAGTAAAAATAAAAGCTGGAGTTATTCGTGGTGAAAAATCAAATGGAATGATGTGTGCTTTATATGAAATAGGAATAGATAAAAAATTCTTATCAGAAGCAGATAAAAATGGTATATGCGAATTACCAGAAAATGCTGTACCAGGAGAAGATCCAATTAAATTTTTAGGATTAGATGATAGTGTAATAGATTTTGACTTAACAGCTAATAGAGGAGATTTACTAAGTATTTTAGGAATGGCATATGAAGTAGGAGCAATTTATGATAAACCACTAAAAAAAGAAGTAGACTTATCTCATAAAGAAAATGGAGAAGATATAAACAATAGCTTTAAGGTAGAAGTAAAAACAGATAATTGTAAATTATTTTTAGCAAAAAGAGCAGAAAATGTGACAATAAAAGAAAGCCCGGGTTTTATAAAAAATAGACTTATTGCAAGTGGAATAAGACCAATAAACAATGTAGTAGATATAAGTAACTATGTTATGTTAGAGTTAGGTCAACCATTACATTTCTATAATGCAGATAATTTAGAAGGAAAACTAATTGTTAGAATGGCAGAAGAAGGAGAAAAATTAACAACTCTAGACAACATAGAAAGAACACTTACTAAAAATGATATTGTAATTTCAAAAGAAAACGAAGCAATAGGTTTAGCAGGAGTAATGGGTGGACTTACAACAGAAGTAGAAAACGATACTAAAAACATAATAATAGAATCTGCAATTTTCGATTCTGTTTTAGTAAGAAAAACATCAAATAAAATAGTTAGAAGTGAAGCAAGCAACAGATTTGAAAAAGGATTAGATTATAAAAGAACATACATGGCAGCAGAAAGAGCATGTGCTTTATTAGAGAAATATGCAGATGCAACAATTACAACAGGAACAGTTATATACGATAAAATCGAGAAACAAGAAAAAAACGTAGAAATAAAATACGAAGATATAAATAGAGTTTTAGGAACAAATATCTCAAAAGAAGATATATTAGACGTATTTAGAAAACTTGGATTTGAATATAAAGCAGATGATGAAAAAGCAATAGTAAATGTACCAAGTAGAAGAATAGACATATCTATAAAAGAAGATTTAATAGAAGAAGTTGGAAGAATTTATGGAGTAGACAATATAGTAGGAAAATTACCAACATTACCTATAAAAACAGGAAGCTACGACAAAACAACAAGAAGCATAAGAAATAAAATGGTAGATTTAGGGTTAAACGAAACATTATCATATATATTAATAAATGATGCAGATGTTCATAAGTTTACAACAGATGAATTTGAAGAGTTAAAACTATTAGACCCAATTACAATAGAAAGAAATACTTTAAGATATAGTATGATTCCATCTTTATATAAAATATATGAATACAATTATGCAAGAAATCAAAAAGAGGTTGCAATATTTGAAATAGGAAAAGGATTTTTCAAAAAAGGCGATATATATGGAGAAGAAAACAAGCTATGTGCAATACTTTCAGGAGAATTCTATTATGGAGTAGATAATAAGAAAAATGTAGACTTTTATATTGTAAAAGGAATAGTTGAAGAAATGCTAGATTATTTAGGATATGAAAATAGATATAGTTTTGTAATGCCTAAAAATATGCCAAAAGAATTTCATCCAGGTCAAACAGCAGAAATAAATGTAAATGGGCAATGTGTTGGAATTATGGGAAAACTTCATCCAGAAGTAACAAAAGAAGATGTATTTACATTTGAAATAAACTTAGATAAATTATTGGCAAAAAAAGTAGGAAATATGAAATATAAAGAAATATCTAAATATCCAACAATAAAAAAAGACTTAGCAATAATTATAGATAAAGACACAACTTCAAAAGAAGCGGCAGATGTATTAAAAAGAGCTGCAGGAAAACTATTAACAGAAATAGAAGTATTTGATGTATATACAGGAAAAGGAATAGAAGAAAACAAAAAAAGTATAGCATATTCACTATCATTTGGAGCAAAAGATAGAACACTAACAGATGAAGAAATAAATGCAGTATTAGAAAAAATAATAGAAGCAGCAAAAACAAAATTAAATGCAGAATTAAGAGGATAAAAGGAGAAGAACTATGAAATTAACAATAAAAAAAGCACATATTTTTACAATTATATTAGGTGCAATTTTTGTAAGCTTAAGTATATTTCATACAAATTTATGGTTTGATGAAAGTTACTCTGTAGCTATTGCAAGACATTCTTTTTCAGAAATATGGAATATAGGTGGAAACGATGTACATCCTATTTTATATTATTGGATGTTACACATAATTCAAATAATAACAGGAGGTTCAGTTTTAGCATATAGAATTTTTTCTGCTATTCCAATTATAATTCTTGGAATTTTAGGCTTTACCCATATAAGAAAAGATTTTGGAGAAAAAGAAGGTTATATATTTTCGCTATTAACTTACTTTATGCCAGCAATGAGTGTATATACAAACCAAGTAAGAATGTATTCATGGTCTATACTTATGGTTACAATTCTTGCAATATATGCATATAGAATTTTTAAAGGAAAAGATTCAAATAAAAACTTAATAATATTTGGAATATCAAGTTTAGTTAGCATATACCTACATTATTATGGATTAATGGCAGCAGGAATTATAAATGCAATTTTATTAATTTACTTAATTATAAAGAAAAGAAAATCTACAGCAATAAAAATAACATTACTTGGAATAATTCAACTAATAGCATATGTACCATGGCTTATTAATTTCGCTACACAATTAAAGAACGTATCTGGAGGATTTTGGATAGGATTTGAATTTCCTAAAACACTAATAGAATTAACAAGCTTTGGATTCTTAGGAGATTATATAAATGGTAATTTTGGTTTATATCAACATATAATTTTTGTATTAGCTATAGAATTATATATATATTTAGGTGTGAAAATTTATAAATACAAAAAAGAAAAACAAGATATAAAACCAGCAATATTATCTGTTATAATTTATTTAGCCGTAATAATTGCAGCATTATTAATAACATTAGTTATGAAAACATCAATTTTATATTATAGATATCTGTTTGTAATAACAGGATTATTTATATTTGTTTTAAGCTTTGTTTTAGCAAAAGAAAAAAACAAAATAGTTTCTCTTGTTATTTGTATAGTAATAGTTTTATTAGGAATGATAAATAATATAAAATTGATAAATGAAAATTATGATGAAAGCAACAAACAACCAATTGAATATTTAAAACAAAATATTCAAGAAGGAGATTTAATAGTATATTCAGATGTTGGTGTAGGAGCAGTTGTAAATGAATTTTTAACTCAAAATAATCAATATTTTTATAATGCAGACCATTGGAATATATACGAAGCATATAAAGCATATGAGCCAACAATGAAAATTACAGAAAATGACGAATTTACAAATAGTGCAAACAGATTTTGGCTTGTAGGATATAATGAAAATATTTATAACTACTTGTTCAATAATGAAAAATATGGTAAAATAAGTACAGAAACTTTTGATACAAAATATCAAGGAAATTATTATGTTATAATGTTAGTAGAAAAAAATAATTAAGGAGAGAATAATTATGGAGTTTATAACTTGTAGTTTGTGTGGAAATAGAGTACAGCAATCAAATGGTATAGATATATGCAATTTATGCGTGAAAACAAAGAATGATAGAGTAAAAATATTAGCAATAAAAAGATACTTAGAAGTACATCCAAATGCTACTGCACAAGAGGTAATAAAAGATTTGGCAGTAACTCAAAGAGATATAGATAGATTAATAAAAGATGGAAGTTTAAAACTAATTTATTCAAAAGAGGGAATGAAAGTTGTAAATGCTAGAAAAGAAGAAAAAGGAGTTACAGGAGTAACAAAAGAAGATAAAAGAAAAGAAACAATAACACAACTAGCTAAATCATTTAAACCATATGCAAATGACGATAAAGGTATAACAAAAGAAGAGGAAGAAAAATCTAAATTATTAAGTGATTTAAATAAAAGATATAACAAAGGCAATGAAAGATAAAAATAGAAGATGCTATTTAAGCATCTTCTATTTTATTATTAATTTTTTTGTATAATCTAAGTTTGCTTGAGACTTATATTGGAAACCTAAAGTATATATATTGGTTGCTTGTATGTCTTTTTCAAGCATTAATTTTAGATTAGTATTTTTAGATTCTTCAAGATATCTTTTTACAGATGTAATTAATTGAACTTTTTTATTTCTATTGCTAATTGCAGATAGCATTCTTTTACCTTTTTCATTACATCCTAAAACTCTAATATATGGAGTAACTTTCTTTGAGATTTCCATATCATGTTTTGTTATTCCAAGTAAACAATAAACCAATATTCTTTGGATACGAGTTTGAGTATATCTTTTAGATTTTATGGCACTTATTAAATCATATAAATTATTGCAATTGTTACTTGCATTTTTTATTGCAAATTCTAAACCTTCACTAACGTCTGGCAGGTTTGCAATTTCAGAGGTTTTCATAGTACGTAATTTATAGAAAATTTCTTTCTCAAAAGTTTGCAAAGTGGTAATATAATTGCCTCTATCAATTTCATTGCGCATAAGTAAATAAGAATTATCTGGCATAACACATCTAATTTCATCATATGCCTCGTGTTTTAAAAGCTGCCTTATGGCAGTTGAACTTGCATATTCATCAACAACGTTATGACTATTATAATAAACCTTTTCACGTTTTATAGCCATAGGAATAATTGTTGATTTTGTTTTCTTTAAGGCTTTTAAATATTCAATTCCTAATATATTATTTGGTTGGTTTATTACATTTGAGTATTTTTGTATATTATTCAAATACATTAAAAGTGCGTTTTCACGAGCTTTTGGAAAAGAAATGCCTTTACTAAGTTCATGTGAAAGAATTGATGTGAATTGTTTGGGTTCCTCATATAAAACATTTGCTATATTATTAAGAACTTCAATTTCACAATTTTCAGACCCAAAAGATATAAAATCTACAATTTTCAATTCATTTAAAATTTTTATTGCACCTAATGCAAAATTTTCAGAACTTGAAGTTGCATATAAAGTGGGAAGTTCTATGACAAGATCTATTCCATTTTCTAAAGCCATTTGAGTTTTTGTCCATTTATCTAAAAGAGAAGTATCTCCTCTTTGAACAAAATTTCCACTCATAATGCATATGGTATAATCTGAATTTGTTAATTTTTTAGATTGTTGTAAATGATATAAATGTCCATTATGAAAAGGATTATACTCTGCAATTATGCCTAAAACATTTGCCATTTAAAAATCTCCCCCTTTCAAAAAAATCTCTTGTAATATAAAATAATTATTGGTATAATATCACAAAATGAAAAAATAATCAATAATAAGGAGTTTTTATGGTAAATGTAACTATTTATACAGATGGAGCATGCTCTGGAAATCCAGGTCCAGGAGGATGGGCTGCAGTACTTTTATATGGCGATAACAGAAAAGAAATATCTGGAGGAAGTAAAAATACAACAAACAATATAATGGAAATAACAGCTGTAATAGAGGCTTTAAAATGTTTGAAATTCGAGTGCGAAGCCAAAGTACACAGCGATAGTGCATATGTAGTAAATTGTTTTAATAATGGTTGGATACAAAAATGGAAAAAAAATAATTGGCAAACAGCATCAAAGGAACCAGTTAAAAATAAAGAACTTTGGGAAGAATTATATAATTTAGTTCAAAAACACAAGGTAGAGTTTATAAAAGTAAAAGGTCATAGTAATGTGGAATTAAATAATAGATGTGATGAGCTAGCAAGAGCCGAAATTTTAAAATTATAAAATTACATAGGAGGAAAAAATGAACGAATTTAATAAAATAGTAACATATTTTGAGGGGTTTACTTTAGAAACAATAATAGATGTTATAATTGCAATTGGAATTATTGTGGTATTTAAAATTTTTAGCACAGGAATTGCAAATGTTGTAACAAAGATACTTAGAAAAAAAATGAAAAAAACAGAAAGAAAAAAAAGTGCAATGTATAATACAACTAAAAAGTTAGTGAATTTAATTGGAATATATATTGCAATTCTATTCTTAAAAAGACCATTGTTAATATCAACAGTAATATTTGGATATATTACAAAAATATTTAAAGTTTTAGTAATATATTCATTAGCAAGAATTATTGCAGAATCTATAACAATGGACACGTTTAGAAAATTTAGTAATAATAACGAAGATGAAGGAGACGGAATATCAACTTTTGTAGTAAAAATTATAAGAGGCTTAGTTTATATAATTGCAACATTTATAGCAATATTAGAGCTAGGATATGATTTAAGTGGATTAATTACAGGACTTGGAATAAGCAGTGTTGTAATTACACTTGCAGCACAAAACTTAGCTAAAGATTTATTAGGAGGATTTGTAATTTTCACAGATAAGCCTTTTAAAGTAGGCGATTGGATACAATTTGGAGATTATGAAGGAACGGTTGAAGATATAACTTATAGAAGTACGAGATTACGTACATTCGAAAATTCAATAGTAAATATACCAAATTCAATTATTGCAAATGAATCTTTAATAAATTGTAGCAAAATAGAAAAAAGAAGATACAAAATTAATTTAGGTTTAACACTTGAAACTCCATTGAATAAAGTAAAAACAGTAGAAGAAAAAATAAAAACAATGCTAAAAGAAAAAGAGAATGTTATGGATGATTCTATAATTGTTAAATTTGATAAAATAACAGATAACACAATAAATTTACTAATATATGCATTCACAGATTCAGTAGATTATGGAAGTTTTCTAAAACAAAAAGAAGAAATAAATTTCAAAATAATGCAAATACTAGAAAGCGAAAATGTAGAGTTAGCATATGATACAAAAACAGTATATGTAAAAAAATAAATTTATTGACAAAAAATTGATATAATATATAATAATTACATACAATAAAAACTAAGGAGGAAGCTATGTCTGAGATAGATGAAAACGAAGAACTTAAGATAAAAAATAGCATAAATGAATTAATAGAGAAAGCTAAAATAGCCTCAAAAGAATATATGAAATTAAATCAAGAACAAGTAAATAACATTGTAAAAGCAATGTCTATGGCTGGTCTTGAAAATCATATGAAACTTGCTAAAATGGCAGTTGAAGAAACTGGCCGTGGTGTATATGAAGATAAAATAACAAAAAACTTATTTGCAACAGATTATATATATCATAGTATAAAATATGATAAAACTGTTGGAGTTATTGAAGAAAATGATGAAGATGACTATATAAAAATTGCTGAACCTATTGGAATTATAGCTGGTGTAACACCTGTTACAAACCCAACTTCAACAGTAATTTTTAAATCTATGATTGCGGCTAAAACAAGAAATGTAATAATATTTGGATTTCATCCATCTGCACAAAAATGTAGTGTAGAAGCGGCAAAAATTGTACGTGAGGCAGCAATAAAAGCAGGTGCTCCAGAAAATTGTATTTTATGGATAGAAGAGCCATCTGTTACAGCAACAAATTTATTAATGAACAATCCAGCAGTAGATTTAATTTTAGCAACAGGTGGAACTGGAATGGTAAAAGCAGCATATTCATGTGGAAAACCAGCACTAGGTGTTGGACCAGGAAATGTTCCTTGTTATATAGATAAAACAGCAAAATTAAAAACTTCTGTAAACGATTTAGTAATGTCAAAATCATTTGATAATGGAATGATTTGTGCTTCTGAACAAGCAGTTATAGTAGATAAAGAAATATATGAAGAATTTGAAAGTTTAATGAGAAAAGCAGGTTGCTATTTTGTAAGCAAAGAAGAAAAGCAAAAATTACAAAATGCAATGTTCCAAGATGGAAAACTAAACTCTAAAATCCCAGGTCAAAGTGCATATAATATAGCAAAACAAGCAGGATTTGAAGTACCAGAAACTACAAAAGTTTTAGTAGTATATGAGGAAGGAATAGGACAAGATTATCCATTTTCAAGAGAAAAATTAAGTCCTGTACTTGCTTATTATATAGTTGAAAACAAAGAAGAAGGAATAGAAAAGGCAGAAAAATTACTAGAAAATGGTGGATTAGGACATTCTGCCGTAATACATTCAGAAGATGAAGAAACAATATTAGAATTTTCTGAAAGAGTAAAAGTTGGAAGAATAATTGTAAACTCTCCATCATCACATGGTGGAATTGGTGATATTTATAACACAAATTTACCATCTTTAACGCTTGGTTGTGGAAGTTTTGGAAAAAACTCAACAACATCAAATGTTTCAAGTGTTAACTTAATTAATATTAAAAGAGTAGCGAAAAGGAGAGTTAATATGCAATGGTTTAAAGTTCCAGAAAAAATATATTTTGAAGCTGGCGCAATTCAATATTTAGAGAAAATGCCAGATATAACAAGAGCTTTCATTGTTACAGATGAAGGAATGGTAAAATTAGGATATGTAGATAGAATACTTTATCATTTAAGAAAAAGACAACAATATGTTCATTCAGAAATATTTTCAAGTGTTGAACCAGACCCATCTTTTGAAACAATAAAAAGAGGTGTTCAAGCAATAGAAAGCTTTAAACCAGATGTTATTATAGCATTAGGTGGAGGTTCAGCAATAGATGCTGCAAAAGGAATGTGGTTATTTTATGAACATCCAGATGCAGATGTTGAAGGAATGAAATTAAAATTTTTAGATATAAGAAAGAAAACTTATAAATTTCCCAAATTAGGAGAAAAATGCAAAATGGTAGCAATACCAACAACATCTGGAACAGGTTCAGAAGTCACATCATTTGCTGTAATATCTGATAAAGTTCAAAACAAAAAATATCCATTAACAGATTACGAATTAACACCAGATGTTGCAATAGTTGACCCAGACTTAGTTACATCACTTCCAAAATCTATTACAGCAGATACCGGAATGGATGTATTAACACATGCACTAGAAGCATATGTATCAAATATGGCTTCAGATTACACAGATGCATTAGCAGAAAAAGCAGCTGAATTAGTAATTAAAAATTTAAAAGAATGTTATGATAATGGTTCAAATAAAGAAGCAAGAGAAAGAATGCATAATGCAAGTACAATGGCAGGTATGGCATTTTCAAATGCATTTTTAGGAATAAACCACTCTTTAGCACACAAATTAGGTGCTGCATATCATTTACCACATGGAAGATTAAATGCAATATTACTTCCATATGTAGTAAAATATAATTCAGAAGAACCAACAAAATTTGTATCATTCCCTAAATATGAATACTTTATAGCAGACGAAAAATATGCAACAATAGCTAGAAAAATAGGCTTAAAAGCAGATACAAAAGAAGAGGGAGTACAATCTTTAATAAAAGAAATACAAGAATTAAATGAATACCTAAACATACCAAAATCATTACAAGAAGCAGGAGTAGACGAAAAAGACTTTTTCGAAAATATAGACACATTAGCAGATAGAGCCTTTGAAGACCAATGTACAACAGCAAATCCACGTTTACCATTAATACCAGAATTAAAACAAATATTAACAGATGCATACTATGGAAACGAAATAAAATTTTAAGTGAACAAATTTTGAAAAATGATAAAAACGATTATTAATAATAAATGACAAATATAATTGTTTTGAAATACCGCGTAAGCGACCAAACGAGCAGATATATCTGCGAGTGCGAGTTGGAGCAATCTTCAATTGATTAATTTATATATTAATAATGTAAATATATAAACTAATTTTATAAAAAAAGTAATTACAAGCTAAAATGGTGAATAGACCATTTTAAAATCCGAAGATTGCGACACCAAGGTATAAAAAACAATATATTTGTCATTTAAAAAGTGAAATCTAATAAAAGACAAAAAGATTATTTTGTCTAAAAAAATATATATACAAGGAAAATATTATGAAAAAAAACAATAAAATTATAATAGGAATAATAACAACAATAATTTTAATAATTGTTGCATTTACAACTTATGAAACTGCAACATGGAACAAAGAATATTATATAAGTGAAAAAAATTTAGAAATTCCAATATTTCTATATCACGATATAGTAGAAAATAAAGAACAAATAGAATACGATTATATGCAAACAGATAAAGAAACTTTCGAAAAGCAAATAAATGGATTATTAAAATTAGGTTATAAAGTTATTTCCTATGAAGATTTAGTTAAATATAAAAATGGAGAAATACCTATAAATAAGCATACTTGTTTAATAGACTTTGATGATGGTTATGAAGGAAATTATAAAATAGCATTAGATATAATAAAAAAATATAATATTCCAGTTAGCATATATGTAATAGATAATTGTGTAGGCAAAGAAGGTTATATGAGTTGGGAACAAATAAAAGAACTAGATGAAACAGGATTAGTTACAATAAATACTCATGGCAAAGAACATTATAACTTTGACCAAAAAGAAACAAATGAAGCAGTTCAAGATGTTGAATATGCACACTCTCAAATAGAAGAACATCTAGGGAAAAAACAAATAAAAGTATTTACATATCCTTGCGGGCTTACAAAAGAAGAAACAAGAAAAGAATTAGAAAACGCAGGATTTATACAAAATTTAACAGATAACAAAATAAACAAAAGTAAAGAATTAAATTTATATGGATTACATAGATGTTATGCATTAGAAGATAACATATGGAAAATGATGCTAAAAGTAAAATATAGAAGCATTAGGTATGATTAATAAAATAAAAAATGTGAAAAATAATAATATATACAAAAAGGAAGGATTTTGTTTATGTTATTATTTTTTTTATTATTAATTGTACTTGTTGAATTTGTTGTAATTTCTTTAAGATTTGAATTTGAGATAGAAAATTTTTCATATTCAAATATGCTAAAAAAAACTCCAGATAATTTTTGCATAAAAGTTAGATTATATATTTTTAATAAATTAAAATTTTTAGAAATAAAATTAGATAACAAAAAATTAAGGAAAATTTATAATAAGCAAAAAGTTGAAAAAATAGATACTAAAAAGATAATGAGGAATTTACCAAAAAGTAATAAAGAAAAATTGAATTTATTAAAGAAAATAAATTTGCAAAAATTAGATTTAAATTTAGAAATAGGAACAATAGATATAATGTTTACCACATTAATAATTCCAATTATTTCTAGTTTTTTATCATGTTTATTAATAAAAGCAGATAACCGAAATTGCAAATATAGAATTATGCCAATATATGTTGAAGATTTTATGTATAAAATAGATTTAAACTGTATATTTAGCTTAAAAATGATACATATTATAAATATAATGTGGTTAATTTTAAGAAAGAGAGATGATAAAAATGGGAGAACATCCAATAGAAGGTTTAATGCTTACAGCTATGAATAGTATACAAGATATGGTAGATGTAAATACAATAGTAGGGGAACCAATTATTTCAAATAATAATATAACAATAATTCCAATTTCTAAAGTAACATTTGGATTTGCTGCAGGTGGAAGTGAATTTAGTGGAGAAACAATAGATGAATATAGCAAAAGAGATAAGGATGAAGATATTCAGTATAGATTACCATTTGGAGGAGGAAGCGGAGCTGGAGTGAAAATTATACCAGTAGCATTTTTAGTAATACAATCCAATAATGTAAAACTACTTCCAATAGACCATTCTTCAGCAATAGACAAGCTTTTAGACTATGTTCCAGATTTAGTAGATAAAACAAATAATTTGATAAATAAACAAATGAATAATAAAAAAGAAGAACAGAAGCAAGAACAAAAAATTCAAATGAAAAAACAAAATAAACATAAGAAAAATAAAGTATATAAAGAACCAGAAGTTGAAATAGAATTTGATGAAATAGATTCAGATTTAGATTTTGACGAAAACGAAGATTATTAAAAATAAATCGCTAAAAAATCACAAAATATTTTGAGATTTTTTGGCGTTTTTCTATTGCATAAATTTTATTTTATTGTTATCATTATAATGATTAAAATTATGTACATAAGGAGAAAAAAATGATAGAGTTTAGAAACGTAAATAAAACATATAGTACAGGAACAGAAGCTGTAAAAAATGCTAATTTTGTTATAAATAAAGGCGAATTTGCATTTTTAGTAGGACAATCTGGTTCTGGTAAATCTACTTTAATAAAGCTTATTTTAAAAGAGGAGGAACCTACTTCTGGAAATATAATAATAAATGGGAAAGATACAACATTTTTAAAACAAAACAGAGTTCCTTTTTTAAGAAGAAGCATGGGAGTTGTTTTTCAAGATTTTAGACTTTTACCAGATAAAACTGTATATGAAAATGTTGCATTTGCAATGTATATAGTAAAAGCAACACCAAGACACATTAGAAGACAAGTTCCAATGGTATTATCTTTAGTAGGTTTAAGTGGAAAAGCTAAAATGTATCCAAATGAATTATCTGGTGGAGAGCAACAAAGAGTTGCACTTGCAAGAGCATTAGTAAACAATCCTTCAATGATTATTGCGGATGAACCAACAGGAAATTTAGACCCAGAAACAGCTTGGGAAATTATGAATTTATTAAAAGAAATAAATGCAAGAGGAACAACAATAGTAGTTGCAACACATGCAAAAGATATTGTTGATAGAATGAACAAAAGGGTTATTCGTATTGAAAATGGTAATATAATAAGAGATGAAAAAGGTGGTTATGACAGTGAGATTTAATATAATAGGGTATTATCTAAAAGAAGGATTTAGAAATACATTAAAAAATAAAAAATCGACAAGTGCTTCATTAATTGTAATGTGTTTTACAATGTTAATATTTGGTGTATTTTTTATGATTGGAGAAAATATTAACAGTATAATGGAACAAATAGAATCAGCACAAGGAATTCAAGTATTTATAAATACAGATGTATCAGATGAAGAAGTAGAAAAAATAGGAGATGACTTAAAAAATATATCTGGAGTAAATACTATAACATTTGTTTCAAAAGAAGATGCATTAAATCAAATGAAAGAAAAGTTTAAAGATAAACAATATTTATTAACAGGTTTTGAAGAAAATAATATTTTCCCAGCATCATATGTAATTACTTTAACAGATTTAAATGAAACAAATAGAGTTCAAACAGAAATTAAAAATATTGTCGGAGATAAACTAAAAAATATAACAAGTAAAGATGAAACAGTATCTACACTAATAAAAATTGCAAATGGGGTTAGAATAGTAACAGGAGTTATATTAGTATTCTTAGTAATAATTTCTGTAGTTATTATTTCAAATACAATAAAATTAACAGTACATGCAAGAAGAAAAGAAATTTCAATAATGAAATATGTTGGAGCAACAAATAGCTTTATAAGATGGCCTTTTATTATAGAAGGTATTGTAATTGGAATTTTAGCAGGTGCATTATCAATTTTAATTGTAGGAATAATATATAACGTAGTATCACAAAAAATTATAGCATCTCAAGTTATTGCATCAATGAATATAAGCTTATTAAGTTTTGCACAAATGTTTAACTTAATTGTTGGCGTATATCTAATTTTAGGTGTTGGAATAGGTATTATAGGAAGTAGTATTTCTATGAGAAAATATTTAGATGTATAAAAAATAGAAAGGAAAGGTAATTGAAATGAAAAAACGTTTAATAGCGGCTTTAATTTTAGTTAATATTTTAAGTTACACTTCAATTGCCTTTGCTGAAGATATTACAAATTTAATACAACAACAAAATGATTTACAAAATCAAAAAAACGAAGCAGATAACAAACTTGAAATTGTACAAGATGAGTTATCAGAAAACATGCAACAAGTAGAAAAATTAAGTCAAGCAATGTCAGAATATCAAACTCAAATAGATGAGTGGGGCACAAAAATAGATGAATTAAAAAACTCTATAGATGACATTCAAAAAGATTTAGACATAGCTCAAAAAGATTATGATGAACAAGAAAAGCTATTAGAATCTAGACTTGTAACAATGTATGAGGCTGGAGATACTTCATTTTTAGACTTTATATTAAGTTCAAATAATATTGTAGATTTTATATCTAATTATTATTTAATGGCAGAACTTACAACTTATGATGAAGATTTACTTGAAAAAATAGAACGTGAAAAGAGTCAAATTGAGCAAAACAAAAAAATGTTAGAAACTCAGCAGTCAGAGTATAATACAATAAAAGCAAATTATGAAAAGAAAAAAATAATTTTATATAATACAAAAGCATTAAAAGATGAAGCAGCTAGTAAATTAACAGAAGAAGAAAAAACTTTGTCAGAACAAATAGATGAATACAGAAATCAGATTTTAGCTGTAGAAGCTGAAATTGCACAAGTAACAAAAGCAAATATAGATACACAATATATAGGAGGAGAAATGGCTTGGCCAGTTCCAGGTTATACTAGAATAACATCAAATTATGGAATGAGAACTCATCCTATTACAGGAATATATAAATTGCATACAGGAGTTGACTTAGGTGCACCTATGGGAGCAAATTTTATAGCTGCAAATGATGGAGTGGTAACAAAAGCAGGCTATAATGGAGCATATGGAAATATGGTAATAATAGACCATGGTGGAGGAATTTCAACATTATATGCACATGGTAGCGAAATTCTAGTAACAGTTGGACAAACAGTAAAAAAAGGTGACAGTATTTTAAAAGTTGGTTCAACGGGATATTCAACAGGAGCTCATGCTCACTTTGAAGTTAGAGTAAATGGACAGCCAGTAAATCCATTACCTTACATTACATCAAACACAAAAACAGAAGAAATAAATAATAATACGGAGGATTAAAATGAAAAAGATAAGTATTAAATTAATTGCAATATTTACAATATTAGTAATAACTATAATGCCTATTTGTTTTGCAACATCAAAGTCGGAACTAAAAAATCAACAAAGCGACATACAAAATCAAATAAGTGAAAAGAAAGATGATTTAGAAAATGTTCAAACAGAAAAATCAGATACATTAACAGAAGTAGAAAATCTAACTGAAAAAATATCAGATTATCAAAGTGAAATTGAAGAATTAGATAGTAAAGTAGAAAATTTAAATGCTTCAATAAAAGAAAATGAAAAAAGACTAGAAAAAGCGCAAGAAGATTATTCAGCACAAGAAGAAAGTCTAAAGCAAAGATTGGTTTCTATGTATGAAGCAGGAGATACAACCTATTTAGATGTATTGCTATCATCAGATGATTTTACAGATTTAATTTCAAAGTGGTATTTAGTATCTGAAATTGCTACATATGATACAGATATGTTAGAAAAAATAGAAAACCAAAAGAAAGAAATAGAAAATGCTAAAACGGACTTAGAAAACAATAAAAGTGATTTACAAACAGCTAAGTCTAGCAAACAGGCAAAAACTGTAGAATTAGCATCAGCAAAAGATGAAAAAAATAAAAAAGTTGCAGAATTATCAAGCGAAGAAAAAGATATACAAAAAGAAATAGAACAATTACAAGAAGAAGATAAAGAAATAGCAGCTAAAATAAAGAAATATTCAGAATATGTACCACCTAAAAATAATACATCAAACAATAACAATAGTAATAATAATTCGAATTCATCAGGAAATAACAATGGGTCTGCAAATACAGGAAATACAAGTTCATATGGATTTATAAGACCTGTAAATGGAGGATATATAGGAACAACGTATGGAGCTTCTGGAAAATATTGGTCAACAGGTCACCATACAGGAGTAGATTTTAATGGAGTAGCAGGAAATCCAATATATGCAATAGGAGACGGAAAAGTAGTACAAGCTGTAAACAACTCAGGTTCATATGGAACTCATGTAATGATATCACACGGAAACGGTATATATAGTTTTTATGCACATGGAGTTTCAGGATCATTAAAAGTTAGCGAAGGACAAATAGTAAGCAAAGGACAACAAATAATGAATGTAGGAGCAACAGGAAATGTAACAGGTCCACACTTACATTTTGAAATAAGAACATCGCCAGGAGGATTTAAAAACTGTATAAATCCAGCACCATACATACCAATTTAATATAAAAATAAAAAGCCGATTTAATATCGACTTTTTATTTTTTTTGGTGACCCGTACGGGAATCGGCGAGCCGCGTCCTAAAAACAGTCCACTGGACTGTTTTTGCCCTCATTACATTCAGGCACGTCCTTTTCGATTCCATAAAATTTAGCACAAAAAAGAATCTACTATAAATTGTAGATTCGTAAGTAATTTTGGTGACCCGTACGGGAATCGAACCCATGATTCAGCCTTGAGAGGGCTGCGTCTTAACCGCTTGACCAACGGGCCATTAACAACTAATACTATAACATAAAAAGTATAAATTAGTCAATAAAAAACAAAAAATAGAACAAATTTTCATAAAGCTGTTGACAAATAGAAACAAAAGTTCTATAATTTTTAAAATTATAAAGGTTGTGATGATTATGAAAACTGAAAAAATAGCAGAATTAAAAGAAAAATTTGATGAAATTATTAATATTGAGGGAAATGTAGAATTTTGGTATGCAAGGGATTTACAAATTCAATTAGGATATACACAATGGAGAAATTTTTTAGATGTAATTAATAAAGCAATTAATTCTTGTAAGCAATCTGGAATAAGTGAAGTTGATCATTTTGCTAGTGTTAGCAAAATGATAGATATAGGAAAAGGTGCAAAAAGAAAAGTACAAGATTATATGTTAACAAGATATGCTTGTTATCTAATTGCACAAAATGGAGATTCAAAAAAGGAGGAAATTGCTTTTGCTCAAACATATTTTGCGGTTCAAACTAGAAAACAAGAAATAATTGAAGATAGGATAAAACTGATGAATAGATTAGAAGCAAGAGAAAAATTAAGAGAATCTGAAAAACAATTATCAAAAAATATATATGAAAGAGGAGTAGATGATTTAGGATTTGCTAGAATTCGTTCAAAAGGTGATTCTGCTTTATTTGGAGGATTAAATACTATGCAAATGAAACAGAAATATGGAATAAAAGAGAATAGACCACTTGCAGACTTCTTGCCAACACTTACAATAGCTGCAAAAAATTTAGCAACAGAAATGACTAATTATAATGTAATTGAAAAAAATATGTATGGTGAAAAAAATATAACAAATGAGCATGTGGATAATAATATAAGTGTAAGAAGCATGTTAAATCAAAGAGGTATAAAACCAGAAAATTTAAAACCAGCAGAAGATTTAAAGAAATTAGAAAGAAGGGTTAAATCAGAAAACAAAAAAATAGCAGGTAATAATAAATTGCCAAGAAGTAAATAAAGCACATTAAAAACAGAACAAATTTTCATAAAACTGTTGACAAATTAAAATTAAAGTATATAATACATATACAAACACAAATTCGTAAAAGGAGGACATATGGAAATTAAAGAAAGATTAGATTCAATACTTGTAACAAAAGGCTATTTTAAAAGTAGAGCAAAAGCAAAATATGCAATAGATAGCGGAATTATATATGTTAATAATATACAAATAACAAAATCAAGTAAATTAATTTCAGAAGAAGATAACATAGAAGTAAGAGGAGAAACTCTAAAATATGTAAGTCGTGGAGGATTAAAATTAGAAAAGGCTGTAAATGTTTTTGAAATTAATTTAAATAATAAAATATGTATGGATATAGGAGCATCAACAGGAGGATTTACAGATGTTATGTTACAAAATGGAGCAAAAAAAGTTTATAGTGTAGATGTAGGTCATGACCAATTAGATGAAAAATTAATAAATAATGAAAAAGTTATTAATTTAGAGGGAACAAATATTAAAGACATAGATGTAAAAGATTTTAATACAATAGACTTTATATCAACAGATGTATCATTTATATCAATATTGCAGGTAATACCCAAAATTTATGAGTTATTAAAAATAAAAGGAAATGCTGTTATTTTAATAAAACCTCAATTCGAAGTTGGAAAACAAAACCTAAATAAAAATGGAGTAGTAAAAGATATAAAAATACATAAAAAAATTCTCGAAAGCATAATAGAGCAAATAAATAAAATAGGTTTTGAGATATTAAATTTAGACTATTCACCAATTAAAGGACCAGCAGGAAATATAGAATACTTATTATATATAGAAAAAAACGAAAATAATTTATTAGACGGTTTTAAATTAAAAAATAAAATAAACAAAATTACTGAAGAAGCATTCAAAAGATTAAAATAGGGGGCTCACAGAAATGATAAATATTTTACATATAAAAAATATAGGAATTATAGATGAATTAACAATAAATTTAAATAGTGGATTTAATGTTTTAACAGGAGAAACAGGAGCAGGTAAAACATTAATAATTGACTCTTTAAACATAATTTCAGGTGGTAGATTTTCAAAAGAAATGATAAGAAAGGGAGAAGAATATTCTTTTGTAGAAGCACAGATTTTTAATGAAAAATCTGAAGAAAATATTATAGTTTCAAGAGAAATAAATTTAAAAGGAAGAAATATATGTAAAATAAATGGAAGATTAGTTACAGTTGCAGAACTTAAAGAATTTATGAGTAAAAAAATAGATATTCATGGGCAAAACGATAATTTAAATTTATTAGATACAAACAATCAAATAGAATATTTAGATAATTTTGCAGATGAAGAAATACATGAATTAAAAGATAATTATAGAAGTTTATATGAAAAATATTTATATGTAAAAAACGAATTAAATTCTAACTATGGAGATGAAAAAGAAAAACAAAGAAAATTAGATTTATTAAGATACCAAGTAAATGAAATAGAAGAAGCAAACCTAAAAGTAAGAGAAGAAGAAGAATTAGAAAATGAGAACAAACTTATAAACAATTCAGAAAAAATATATAACAATTTATATAAAGCAAATGAATTAATAGAAAATTCAGCAATAGAATCAATAAGTACAGCAGTTAGAAACATGGAAAAAATAGAAGAATATAGTAAAGAATATGAAAATATATCAAAAGCACTAAAAAGTGTATATTACGATTTACAAGAAATAAACAGAGACTTGCAAGAGAGTAATAATGATATATATTTTGATGAGAACAAAAAAATAGAAATAGCAGAAAGATTAGATTTAATATATACATTAAAAAGAAAATATGGAAATAATATTCAAGAAATTTTAGAATATAAAATTGAATTAGAAAAAGAAATTCAGCAAATAGAAGGTTTAGAAGATTATATAAATAAACTAAATACACAAAAACAAGAATTAAAAATTAAAATGAAAAAAATAGCTGAAGAACTAAATATAATAAGAAATAAAAATGCAGTAAAATTATCAAAAGGTATAAACAAAGAATTAAAAGATTTAGAAATGGCTAATTCCGAATTCAACGTTGAAGTTAAATACTTAGAAAATGAATTTAATAAAAATGGATTAAATAGTGTTGAATTTAAAATAAGAACAAACATTGGTGAAGATATGAAAAGTTTAGCAAAAGTAGCATCAGGAGGAGAAAATTCTAGAATAATGCTTGCAATAAAAACAGTATTAGCGGATGTAGATAAAACAGAAACATTAGTATTTGATGAAATAGATACAGGAATAAGTGGATTAGCAGCAGATAAAGTAGGAGAAAAATTAAAAATAATATCAAATAAGCACCAGGTTTTAATTGTAACACATTTAGCAAATATTGCTGCAAAAGGAGATTATAATTATTATATTCATAAAGAAGTAGAAGAAAATAAAACAAAAACAAAAATAGATTTATTAAATGAAGAACAAACATTAAAAGAAGTTGCAAGAATTGCAAGCGGAAAAGTAACAAAAGAAACAATTGAACATGCAAAAATTTTAAGAGGAGAAAATAAAAAAATAGCATAAAATGTCGAAAAAATCTTAATAAAATTAACATAATGGTAGATTTTGTAACGAAAGTGTGATAAAATATACAATGTAGCTCGTTAATTAGCATTTTTTGTAATTTAAAAAATGCTCACGTTAGGAGGTTTTATGACTGAAGAAAAAGTGCGATCGGCAAAGCAGGCATTGTTTATTGTAGTTAAGGTTATCTCAATTTTTATAGCAGGTTTCCTATCAATGGCTATAGTAACAACAGCAGCGTGTATTAGTTCTGTAGAATCTAAACTGCCTGATGATGTAATTAGTGCAGAAGATTCATACGAAATAGTACAACAGGATGCAGATCAAACAAAAACGGAAAGTCAGGAGAGTGCTTTATCAGAACATCAATCAACCATGAGTAGAATGATAACTGGTAAAGAAACGGCAAAAGGAGATAGAGCTGTTAAACTAGAGAAAAAGTTGATATTGAAAAGAAAGAAAAAACTTGCAAGAAAAAAAGAAATTCAAAATTTTAATTCAGCTTATAATTTAGAGTTAATGGCACATCTTATCAATGGTGAAGCTGGAAATCAAAGCGATGAATGCCAACAGGCTGTTGGCATGGTAGTTGTAAATCGTGTACTTGATAAAAGCTTTAAGCAAGATACCATAAAAGATGTTATCTTTTCTCCAGGTCAGTATGCATGTACAAAAGATGGAAATTTCACTAAAGTACCATCTAAGCAAGCATATAATAATGCGAGAGCTGTGCTTTCTGGGAACACAATTATAAATGTTCCAAGAAATGTTGTTTTTCAATCACAGTTTGCACAAGGTTCTAAGGTATGGAAGAAAATTGGAACTGAGACATTTTGCTGTAAATAATTTTGGGCAGGGAAAGAAATTTTTTCCCTGCCTTCTCCTTATTAATTTTTAGAGGAAAATATTTCATTGGAAGATGTAAAAATGTGTATTAAAGAAGATGAAAAAGAAAGAGATTAAAAAACATTTGCAAATTCACATAAAAAGTTATATAATAACAAGGCAACATTTTAGAAACCCCGCACAATTGCAACAAGGAGGTAACTTTATGGTAAAAGTAAACATAACAGGATTATATAATCTTGTTGAAAAAAAAGTTTATGTGGAGCCTAGATTCATTCTTAATGAAGCAAAAGCTTGGTATGAAGGCATAAAATTGGAAGGCTCTAAACATGTTCTTCTTTTCTATGAAGACGAAAATGGAGAAAGAGTTGAAAAAAGATGCCCAGAGGTTAACATCAAAGTGAGAGCAATGGCAGCATTTGTTGTAAAGCTTTATTATCGCTGGGATGACAATTCAATGAGATTGGAGCATCACTACGATTTACCAACAAGAATATCAGATATACTTGATATGAAGAAACTTACTAAAGATGACGACGGTCATGAATACAAATTTATCACAATAAGGAAGTTAATTGAAAATTATCTTTCTTAAATTAAAAAAAGCGGGGGAAAAGTTCTGGTTTAATAGCCAGAACTTTTCGTTTTTTGCATATTTTTGTTTACAATAATACCATTTTAGGGTATAATAGCATAGAAATTTTATAAAGTAAGGAGACGTTAAAATGCAAGAAAATAATAATCAAGAACAAGAATTAGATATGAATCATTTAATGCAAATAAGAAGAGATAAATTAAAGGAATTACAAGAGGATGGAAAAGATCCATTTGAAATTACAAAATTTAATAGAACAAACACAGCAGGAGAAATAAAAACAAATTATGAAAAATTTGAACAAAAAGATGTAACTGTTGCAGGTAGAATTATAGCAAAAAGAATAATGGGAAAAGCATCTTTCTGCACAATTCAAGATTGCGATGAAAAAATACAAAGTTATGTAAGTATAAACGATTTAGGTGAAGAAAGCTATAAATTATTCAAAACATATGATATAGGAGATATAATTGGAATAACAGGTTTTGTATTTAAAACAAGAACAGAAGAAATTTCTGTTCATGCAAAAGAAGTAACACTACTTTCAAAATCTTTAAGACCATTACCAGAAAAATTCCATGGATTAAAAGATGTTGACTTAAGATATAGACAAAGATATGTTGACTTAATAGTAAATCCAGAAGTAAAAGAAACATTTATATTAAGAAGTAAAATAATCAAAGAAGTAAAAGCATATTTAGATAGCAAAGGATACCTAGAAGTAGATACACCAATATTAAATACAATAGCAGGTGGAGCAGCAGCAAGACCATTTATAACGCATCACAATACATTAGATATAGATATGTATTTAAGAATTGCAAATGAACTATACCTAAAAAGATTAATAGTAGGTGGATTTGACAAAGTATACGAAATGGGAAGAATGTTTAGAAATGAGGGAATGGATATAAAACATAACCCAGAATTTACAAACATTGAATTATATTCAGCATATGAAGATTATAATGACATGATGGATATAACTGAAGATATGTTTAGAACAGTAGCTCAAAAGGTATTAGGAACAGCTAAAATAAACTATCAAGGAGTAGATATAGACTTAGAATCACCATGGAAAAGAATTACAATGATAGATGCAATAAAAGAAGTTACAGGAATAGATTTTAATGCAATAGAAACAGACGAACAAGCAGTTAAAATAGCAGAAGAAAAGAAAGTAGAAATAGATCCTATTAAGAAAACAAGAGGAGATATAATAAATACATTCTTTGAAGAATTTGTAGAAGAAACACTAACTCAACCAACATTTATATATGATTATCCAGTAGAAGTATCACCATTAACAAAGAGAAAACCAAGTGATAAGAGATTAACAGAAAGATTTGAAGTATTTATTGGTGGTAGAGAATATGGAAATGCATATTCAGAATTAAATGATCCAATAGACCAATATGAAAGATTTAAAAAACAAGCAGAGGCAAGAGATGCAGGAGATGAAGAAGCAAACATGATGGATGAAGACTTTATAACTGCACTTGAATATGGAATGCCTCCAACAGGTGGTCTTGGAATTGGAATAGATAGATTAATAATGTTACTAACAAATTCTGCATCAATAAGAGATGTATTATTATTCCCAACAATGAAACCATTAAACTAAACAAAATATTAAAAACGAAAGTATTGCCTTAAGGGGGAAAAAGATGATTTTAGAAAACAAATTAAACATTACTAATCCAGCAGAATTAGCAAGAGAAGAAGAAAGAATTAGTAAAGCTAATGCTAAGAAAATGTTTGAAACAAATTATTTAGAATCATTAAAGCCAGGAACATTTGAAACATTGAAGAAAATTCATGAGTGCTTGTTTCAAGAAATTTACGAATTTGCAGGAAAAATAAGAAAAGTAAATATAGCAAAAGGAAATTTTAGATTTACACCTTTAGTATATTTAGAAGAATCAATAAAAAACATTGAAAAAATGCCTCAATCAACATTTGATGAAATAATAGAAAAATATGTAGAAATGAATATAGCTCATCCATTTAGAGAAGGCAATGGAAGAAGTACAAGAATATGGCTAGATTTAATCTTAAAAAAAGAATTGAATGTGGTGGTTGATTGGAGTAGAGTTGATAAAACAGACTATTTACTTGCAATGGAACGTAGTCCTATAAAAGACATAGAAATTAAAGAATTATTAAAAAAGAGTTTGACAGATAAAATAAACGATAGAGAAGTTTATATGAAGGGAATAGATAGTAGTTATATGTATGAAGGATATATAACATTTAAGACAGAAGAACTATAAAAATTAAGAAAATAAAAAACAAAAGAAGGAGATGAAAACAAATGAAAAAAATTGTATTAAAACATTAAATAAACATAAATTAAGCGTTGTATGGGTCGGCGTCCCCGACGACCCGCAGAAAGACATAAATATTCAAACAAATTAATGTCAAACTTAATTTGAAAGGTGGAAACAATTTGTATTTTGATAAAAGAGTAATTTATATAATTTTAGGATGCTTAATATTATCGACTGTAATAGGATATTTATCAGATCCAAATAAATTGTTAGGATTAATTATAAGTATTCCAGCAGTGCTTATTGCAATAACATTTCATGAATTTGCACACGCATTTGCTGCAGATAAATTAGGAGATGATACACCAAGAAGGCAAGGAAGACTTAGTTTAAATCCATTACAGCATCTAGATCCTGTAGGTTCTTTATTATTACTATTTGCGGGATTTGGATGGGGAAAGCCAGTAGAAATAAATCCTCGTAATTTTAATAGAAATATTTCTATGGAAAAAGCAGATGCAATTGTTTCCATAGCTGGTCCATTAATGAATTTGTTTTTATCTATAGTTTTTACATTAATATATTGTGCAATAGTAAAATTTGCACCAAACGTATTAATGGGAAATACAGGAGGAGCTATACAATTATTACTTATGAGTATTGTAAGTATAAATATAGGATTAGGAGTGTTTAACTTAATACCATTACCACCACTAGATGGTTCAAAAGTTATAATGCCATTTTTACCAGCAAAAGCCAAAAGCTTTTTTATAGAAAGAGAGCAAATATTCTATATAGTATTTGTAATACTTTGGATTACAGGTCTTGCAGGATATATAATTTCCCCTGCAATAACCTTTATATATAAATGGATAATAAATTTAGGATTAGCAATATTTGGATTATAAAATTAAGAAGGTAATATAATGAAAGATATAATAACTTTAGGAATAGAATCAAGTTGCGACGAAACTTCCGTTGCCATTGTTAAAAATGGAAGGGAAGTTCTTTCTAATGTAATAAATACACAAATACCAATACACGAATTATTTGGTGGAGTTGTGCCAGAAATAGCTTCTAGAAACCATGTCGAAGCTATTTCTACAGTTGCGAAAACAGCATTAAAAGAAGCAAAAATAGAATATAAAGATATAGATGTAGTAACATGTACATATGGACCAGGGCTTGTTGGTGCATTACTAGTTGGAGTATCATATGCAAAAGCCTTAAGCTATGCGATAAATAAACCATTATTAGGAGTTAATCATATAGAAGGTCATATAGCAGCAAATTATATAACACATAAAGATTTAAAACCGCCTTTTTTATGTTTAATGATGTCTGGAGGAAATACTCAAATAATACATGTAAAAGATTATACAGAATTTGAAGTATTAGGAAAAACAAGAGATGATGCCATAGGCGAAGCTTTTGATAAAGTTGCAAGAGTAGTAGGCTTAGGCTACCCTGGAGGACCTAAAATAGATAAAATGGCAAAAGGTGGAGAGGTAACTTATAATCTTCCAAAAACACACTTTGAAAATTTAGACTTTAGCTTTAGCGGAATAAAAACAGCAGTAATAAACTTAAATCATAAAACACCAAATATAAATAAAGAAAATTTATGTGCAAGTTTTGAAGCGGCAGTTACAGAAGTGTTAATGCAAAATACAAAAAAAGCAATAGAACAAACAGGGGTAAAACAATTAGTATTAGCAGGAGGAGTTTCAGCCAATAGCTACATAAGAGATGCAATGAAAAGTTTAGAAAAAGAAAATATAAAAGTATATATGCCAGACTTAAAATTATGTACAGACAATGCAGCAATGATAGCATCTGCAGGATACTATAATTTTATAAAGGGAAAAACATCAGATTTATATTTAAATGCAGTACCAAACTTAAAAATAAACTAAAAAATGAAAGGAGCAAGAAAATGTCATTATATGCAATATCAGATTTACACTTATCATTTGATGAAGATAAACCAATGGATATTTTTGGAATCAATTGGGAAAATCATCAAGAAAAAATAAGAGAAAATTGGAAAAAAACAGTAAAAGAAAATGATGTTGTATTGCTTCCAGGAGATTTTTGTTGGTCAATGTACTTGCAAGATACATATAAAGCATTTAACTATTTAGAAACATTACCAGGGAAAAAATTATTGTTAAAGGGAAACCACGATTATTGGTGGTCAACTGTAACAAGTATGAGAAACTATTTGAAAGAAAATAATTTTAAAACAATAGATTTTATATACAACAATGCATATGAATACGAAGATTATATAATATGCGGAACAAGAGGATGGACAATAACTGATAATGATGAAGAAAATAAAAAAATACTAAATAGAGAAATACAAAGACTTAAATTATCTTTAGAATATGCAAAAAACAACTTTAATTTACAAGAAAAAAAGATAATAGTATGCATGCACTATCCGCCAATAAAAGGAGAAACTATATCAGAATTTATAAATGTAATGAAAGAATATAATGTGCAAACTTGCCTATATGGACACTTACACGGAAATGCACATAAAGACGTTATAGAAGGTAAAATACAAGGAATAAACATAAAAATGGTATCATGTGACTACACAAATTTTGAATTAATAAAATTGTAAAAAAACATATAGACAAACCAAAAAAAATATGATAACATAGCAAACATAAACGCAGGTGTGGTGGAATTGGTAGACGCGATAGACTCAAAATCTATTATAGGAAACTATGTGTGGGTTCGAGTCCCACCACCTGCACCAAATAAAATAAATCGCACTGCTGGTGCGATATTTTTATAAAAGGTGATATATATATGAATAAAACAAAAAGAAAAATTTTTGAAACTTCTATGAAATTATTTGCTGAAAAAGGATATGAATCTACTAGCATCGAAGAAATAACGGCAACTGTTGGAGTGGCTAAAGGAACTTTGTACTATCATTTTTCTAGTAAAGAAGAAATTTTTAACTTCTTAGTAGAAGAAGGAATGAAATTATTAAAAAATAGTATTCAAATAAAAACAGCTAAGTTAGATAATTCTATAGATAAAATTAAAGCGATTATATTAATACAAGTTAAAGTACTAAAAAAATATGAAAATCTAATAACTATTGTATTAAGCCAAATATGGGGAACTGAAGAAAGAAACACAACCTGTAGAAGATATGTAATGGACTATATAAAAACTGTAGAAAAAATTATAAAAGAAGGAATAGAAAAACAGGAAATAATAGATATGGATTCAGAAGTTTTAGCATCAGAAATATTTGCTTCAACATGTACAAGTTTAATATATAAAATGAAAACAAACCAAGAAATAGATATAAAAAAAATGTATACAGAACTTGAAACATCAGTTATAAAAGGTATTAAAAAATAATATTACAAAAATGTTACAAAAATGTAACAAAAAAGTAATATGTTTTTTTCGACTTTTTACTTGTAGTTTTATGTTGAAAAGTGTATAATGAAATCGTTAAGAGCAATAATACGTATGATTAAGGAGGGTGAGTTTACAATGTCTTTATTTAGAAGAAACAGAACAGGCATAGTAAACGTGAGAATGGTTATCACGGAAGAAAAAATATTATCAAATATTGATAAAGTACAAAGAATGATTAATCCAAAAAGTAAAAAACAAATAGTAGAATTAGAGGAAGATAGCTATTTTAAGGATTTAATCGAATCAATAAAAACATATTTAATAGAATATCCAAAAAAGAAAAACTTTCCATCAAGTGTATATAATGCTGCTTATGGATTAGTTGAATTTGCAACTAATCAATTTGAAGAAAATACAAAACAAATAGAAAGTTTAATTAGACAAAGAGAAAATAATATAAATTTAGGTACAGAATTAAAAGAAGTTTTAGAAGCTGTACAAAACAAAGAAAAAAATTGGAAAGATACAGTTAAAGAATCTAAAGAAAAATTTGGAGAAGATATGGTTGAGCCTCTAATGATAATTGGTAGAGCAAGAACAAATAAATCTCAAAATTATCAAGATGCTTTAAAACTTGTAAATGCAAGAATAGCAAACCTAGAATCTAATTTACATATTGAAATAGATATGGAAAGAATAGAAGATAGATCAAAAGCATTAAGCTATATAGGAATAGAAGTTGCAGATGCTTTAAAAGCAATACCAGCTCCAATTGAAGAAAAAACAGTTCAAACTGTACGAGAGCCTGTTCAAGAAACAACAGTTGAACAAATTACAGAAGAACAATACATTGCAGAAACATTTGAAGCAAAACCAACATTATGGCAAAGAATTAAACAAAGCAAGCTAGGTAGAGCAATAAAAACAATAATGAGTATAAGAATTGTAGTAGATAATTCAAATGCACTTCCAGAAGGAAGAGGAGAAAACTAAAAGAAAAAACGACCCAACGGTCGTTTTTTTCTTTACAAAATTTAAAAAATGTGACATAATACCAATGATAAAAAATAAAAGGAGAGCGATAAAAAATGAGCTTAAGAGATTTAAAAATACCAAATTTTAAATTCCCAAAATTAAAAATGAAAGACATAGAGAATATAGAAGAAGTTAATGTAGAAATAGACCCTAAGAAGATTAACGAAAAAAATAAGAAGCATGAGTATTATCCAGCAACAAATTATAAAACAGTAAAAGAAATATTTAATTCAAGCATAGAAAAATATTCAGAAAATATATTTGCATTAGAAAAACAAGATCACAAAGAACCATATAAAGAAATTACATATAAACAATTTGGAGAAGATGTTATAGGACTTGGAACAGCACTTACAAAATTTTTAAATTTAAAAGATGAAAAAATTGCAATAATAGGGGAAACATCTTATTGTTGGTATACATCTTATCTAGCACTATTATGTGGAGCTGGAATAGCAGTTCCTTTGGATAAAGAATTACCAGCTAATGAAATAGAAAATTTAATTAATCGTTCAAACACATCTGCAGTTATATACTCTAAAAAGAAAAAAGATGTAATAAGTAAAATTCAAGATAATTTACCATCTGTAAAATATTTTATTGAAATGAATTCAGACGATAAAGTGCAAGGAAGAAATGTTGGTTATAACTATATTTTAGAAGAAGGTAAAAAAATTGTAAAAAATGGAGATAACAGTTTTAACGAAATAGAAATAGATCCAGAAGAATTTAGACTTTTAATATTTACATCTGGAACAACTTCACAATCTAAAGGTGTAAAAATATGTAACAGAAACTTAGCAGAAAATATAAACTCTGTAAATCCTTACGTAAAAATATTTCCAACAGATAGATTCTTTTCAGTTTTGCCACTTCATCACACATACGAATCAACAATAGGGCTATTATTACCAATAGAAAGAGGATGCTCAATTGCAATATGTGAAGGTTTAAAATATATAGTACCAAACTTGCAAGAATCAAAACCAACAGCATTGCTTGCAGTTCCATTATTAATAGAAAATTTACACAAAAAGATAAATAAATCTATAGATAAAAGTGGAAAAGCACCAATAGTAAATTCTATGATTCATGTTACAAATGCACTAAAATCTGTAGGTGTAGATTTAAAAAGAAAAGTATTTAAAGAAATTTTAGACAATTTAGGGGGAAATTTAAGAATAATAGTTTCAGCAGCAGCACCTATCGATCCAAAAGTAGGAAAATGGGTACAAGATATGGGAATCATATTTTTACAAGGATATGGACTTACAGAAACAGCACCAATTGCAGCACTAACGCCAGACTTTGACCCAAGAGTAGGTTCAGCAGGAAAAGCAGTTTTACCAGATGAAATAAAAATACATAATCCAAACGAAAAAGGCGAAGGAGAAGTATGGATAAAAGGTAAAACAGTTATGCTTGGATACTATGAAAATGAAGAAGCAACAAAAGAAGTAATGTATGACGGATGGTTCAATTCAGGAGATATAGGATACTTAGATAAAGATGGATTTTTATTCATAACAGGAAGAAGCAAAAATGTAATAGTAACACAAAATGGAAAAAATATATATCCAGAAGAAATAGAAATGATGTTAGGAAAAGTACCAGAAATAAAAGAATGTATGGTATATGGAAAAGAAGTAGAAGGGCAAAAGGAACTTGTAATATCTGTTAAAGTAATACCAAATTACGAAGAAATAGAAGAACTACACGGAAAAGACCTAAGCGAAGAAGAAATACGTAAAATAATATGGGAAGAAATTAAGAAAGTAAACAGAGAATTAACATCATACAAAGCAATTAAAAACCTAGAAATCAAAAAAGACGAATTCGAAAAAACAACAACAATGAAAATAAAAAGATTTGTAGAAATCAAAAAAGATCAAAAATAACTTTACTTAATATTAATAATAATCTAATACACATATATAAATTATATAAAAAATGTGGCTGCAGTAAATGTAATAATTCTGGTTATATAGGAAGAACTTTAGTATCAGCAGTATATTATATAGGAAAAGATAAACATGAAAAAATATTATCTATACATGAAAATACAAATATTTTATCTAATTATGAAATGATAGAAATATTAGAAAAACTTCTTGAAAAGGGACAAATAGATTATTATGATTACTTAGACTTTTTAGAAGGAGAAGAGTTAAATGAAGAAAAGTTATAAAAGTTTAAGTATTATATGTGAAAATTTAAGCTCATTATATAAAGATGGTATAGATATTTCAATGGCAGTAACCCTTTTAGAAGATATTCCTTTAGATATAAAATATAAAAATAGCATAAAAAATATAGAATATTATCTTTCTAAGGGAGAAACAATTAAAGAAGCTTTTTCTCATTATAA
>OJMO01000406.1_pt1 | contig 31792 bp, 26 predicted proteins | sample 1597241 | NCBI WGS metagenome assembly OJMO01 (sample SAMEA2452129, study PRJEB22498) | human gut metagenome | biome: human feces; feature: human gut; material: feces | place: Australia | collected 2012 | reverse complement strand
TAACTTAATAATTATTCAGTTATTTATAATAATAGCATTATTCATTGTAATAATACTTATTATTTGTAAATAACAAAAAAGCATCTTTATTCTTAAACCTGAATAAAGGTGCTTGAAACTCAAACGTGGCAAGCATCAAGTCCCTAAAAGACTTTTTGCTTCTCACTAAATTAATAATAGCATATATTTTTATATTAAACAATATTTATAATTTTAAAACTTGTTAAAAAATAAAATATATTTTATAATTTTTATAGATAAGAATAACTTATCTATATTTTTTTGAAAAAGAGGTAACAATATGAATGAAGAAATAATTAAACAACTAGCAAACTATTTAAATGTTAAAGAAAGTCAAATAAAAAGTGTATTAAATTTATTAGAAGATGGCTGTACTATTCCGTTCATTGCAAGATACAGAAAAGAAGCTACCGGTTCACTTGATGAAGAGCAAATAAGAGTTATTGAAAATCAATATACATATCTTATGAATTTATTAAAAAGAAAAGAAGATGTAATTAGATTAATCGATGAAAAAGGTTTATTAACAGAAGAATTACAAAGAAATGTCATGGCTTGTAATAAACTTACAGAAGTAGAAGATTTGTATCGACCATTTAAAGAAAAGAAAAAAACAAAAGCAAGTGAAGCAATTAAATTAGGTTTAGAACCACTTGCTAAAATGATTATGGCTTTTCCAACAAATGGAACTTTAGAAAACTTAGCTACAAAATATATAAAAGAAGGTGTTGAAAATACTGAAAAAGCTTTAGAAGGAGCTTCATTTATAATAGCTGAATGGATAAGTGATAATGCATTTTATCGTAAATCTATTCGACAAAATATTTTTAATAATGGTTTTATAACTTCCAAGTTGAAGAAAAATGCAGAAGATTCTAAAAAAACATATGAAATGTACTATGATTTTCAAGAGAAGATAAAATACGCTAAACATTATAGAGTTCTTGCTATGAATCGAGGAGAAGACGAAAAAATACTTACTGTTTCACTTGATTATAATTTTGACAATATTCAAGAATATCTAGAAAATAAAATTATAAAAAATAAAGAATCTTTTGTTGTAGAATTAGTCAAATCTGCTATTAAAGATTCATTAAAAAGATTAATTTTACCAAGTATAGAACGTGAGATAAGAAGTGAATTAACAGAACATGCAGAACAATTAGCTATAGAAAATTTTAAAAGTAATTTAGAAAACTTATTACTAACAAAACCAATCAAAAATTCAAAAGTTTTAGGATTTGATCCAGCATTTAGAACAGGATGTAAATTAGCGGTACTTGATGAGTCAGGAAATATGATAAAAGTAGAAACAATTTATCCTCATGAACCACACAATAAAAAAGAAGAAGCAAAGAAAATTTTAAGAGATTTAATTCAAAAATATGATATTAATTTAATTGCTATAGGTAATGGTACTGCTTCACGTGAAAGTGAAATGTTTGTTGCTGATGCCATAAAAGATTTAGATGTTAAGTATGCAATAGTAAGTGAAGCTGGTGCATCAGTTTATTCTGCAAGTGATTTAGCTATAAAAGAATTTCCAGATTTAACTGTTGAAAAAAGAAGTGCAATATCAATTGGAAGAAGAGTACAAGATCCATTATCAGAATTAGTTAAAATTGATCCAAAGAGTATTGGAGTTGGAGAATACCAACATGATGTTAATCAAAAAAATTTATCAGAAGCTTTAGAATTTACTGTAGAAAAAATAGTAAATGAAGTTGGGGTTAATGTTAATACAGCATCAACTAGTATTTTAAAATATATTTCTGGGATGAATAAAAAAGCAATAGATGCAATTACTAATTATAAAGAATTATATAAAATAAAATCTAGAGAAGAAATCAAGAAAATAAAAGGAATATCTGATAAAATATATGAACAAGCAATTGGATTTTTAAGAATACCTGATGGTAATAATTTACTTGATAAGACTGGAATTCACCCAGAAAGTTATGATATTACTAATAAACTAATTAATAAAGTTAATCTTGATTTGAAAGATATCAATAAAGAAGAATTTAAAACTAAATTAAATGAAATTAATATAAAAGAAATGGCTAAAAATCTTAATACTGATGAATTTACCTTAAGTGATATCATTAAAGAACTATTAAATCCAGGATTAGATCCTCGTGATAATTTAGATAATATAATATTAAAAAAAGATGTATTAGATATTAAAGATTTAAAAAAAGGAATGCAATTAAATGGTGTTGTAAGAAATGTTGTTTCATTTGGAGCTTTTGTTGATATTGGGCTTCATGATGATGGCTTAATTCATGTTTCTAAGTTGAGCCATGATTTTGTTAAAGATCCACTAGATATTGTTAAAGTTGGAGATATTGTAGATTGTTATGTTGTTGATGTTGATTTAGAAAAAAATAGAGTATTTTTAAGTTTAATAAAATAAATAAAAATGTTATAATAAAAAGCAGAAAGAGTTGGTAGTATGAATAAAAAACTAAATCTTTTCGCTTTTTATTTGATATTAATTTTATATTTAGAATTATGTTATAAAATAGAAGTTTATAAAAATTTTACTGATGGTTTAATTTTCACTTTATTTTTTTCAATAACTGTTGCATTAATTTTATATTTTTTAACTAAAATATTTAAAACAAGAAATAAACAATTTATTTTTACAATAATTATTACAGTTTTAATTTCATTTTTATTTGGATTTAATTTAGTTTATTACAAGTTACTAGATGTACCTTTTTCAATAAGTACAATTACACTAGCATCTCAAGCTATAGAATTTTATAAAATTGGATTCCAAGTATTTTTTGAAAATATTGGTTATATATTGATAATGATTATTCCACTTATTTTATTAATTATTTTTAATAAAAAAATAGATTTTAGAAATTATCATAAAAGAAAATGGAAGTTATTTTCTAAAATTCTAATAAGTTATTTATGTTCTATTTTAATTATAATTCCTTTTAAACAAACTGGTTATAAGTATTATTTTAAATATGATAACTTATTAGAAAGTATTAATTATTTTGGACTTATAACCAGTAGTAGATTAAACGTTGAAAGATTCTTATTTGGATTCAATGATACAATAGAAATTCAAAAAACATTCAAAGAAAATAGAAATGAAACAGTTATTTCAAAATATGAAGATAATATATTAAATATAGATTTTGCTTCTTTAAAAAATAAAGCTATAAGTGATGAAGAAAAAAATTTATATGAATATTTTGAAAATAACATTGCTACATCTAAGAACGAATATACTGGTATGTATAAAGGTAAGAATTTAATTTTTATTTTAGCAGAAGGTTTTAATAGTATAGCTGTTGATGAAAAATTAACACCGACATTATATAAATTAACTCATACTGGGTTTGTATTTAATAATTATTATTCGCCTGTGTTCTTATCAACTACTGGTGGTGAGTTTCAAGCTACCACCAGTCTTATTCCAACTCAGGAAATATTAAACCTTTGGCGAAAGTATAACCCATCATTTTTATATTCTTTTGGAAACACTTTTAATAGCTTAGGTTATCAAACAAATGCATATCATGATTGGACTTATACTTACTATAAAAGAGATTTGACTATGCCAACTCTTGGCTTTAATAATTATATGGGATGTAAAAATGGTATGGAAAATTATATTGATTGTAAATGGTTACCAAGTGATATTGATATGATTAATAAAACTAGTCCTCTATATATGCAAAATGATAAATTTATGACTTATTATATTTCAGTTAGTGGACATGCACCATATAATTTCAATGGTGGTAATAGCATTGCCATAAAAAATGAAGAATTAGTTAAAAATTTACCATATGATGAAGAGTTAAAAGCATATTTAGCATGTCAGATAGAATTTGATAGAGCTATAGAGGCTTTAATTAATAACTTAAAAGCAAGTAATAAACTTGATGACACTGTTATTGTTATAACAGGAGATCATTATCCTTATACTTTGAGTGTTGATGAAATTAATGAAATATCTTCCTATGAAAGAGATGAATTATTTGAAGTTAATCATAGTAATCTTATAATTTGGAATAATAATGATAAAATAATAAAAGAAGTAGACAAAGTTGGTAGCCAAATAGATGTATTGCCTACAATTCTAAATTTATTTGGTGTATCATATGATTCCAGGTTACTAATAGGTAATGATATTTTAAGTGATACAGAAGGTCTTGCTATATTTTCAGATCATAGTTTCATTTCTGATAATGGAAAATATATAAACAGTACTAAAACTTTTATACCAAATAATAGTGTTAACTTAACTGATAATTATTTAGAAAATATGAAATTAAGAGTTGACAATAGTTTTATAGCAAGTAAAATGATATTAGAGACTGATATTTATAGGAAAGTAATAGGTGATAAATAATGTGTGGAATAGTAGGATTTATAGACAAAGAAAAAAATAAAAAGAAAATAATAAAAAATATGGCAGATAAAATTGCTCATCGTGGACCAGATGCTGAAGGCTTTTACGTTGATAGTGATATAGCTTTAGGTCATAGAAGACTTTCTATAATAGATTTATCAAATGGTAAACAACCAATGTACAATGAAGATGAAAGTTTAGTTGTTGTTTTTAATGGTGAAATTTACAATTATCCAGAGCTTAAAACAGAATTAAAAAAACATAAACATAAATTTGCAACAAAAAGTGACACAGAAGTTTTGTTACATGGATATGAAGAGTGGGGAAAAGATTTACCAAAAAAATTAAGAGGAATGTTTGCTTTTGCTATTTGGGATAAGAATACTAAAACATTATTTTGTGCAAGAGATAACTTTGGAATAAAACCATTATATTTTTATCAAAATGATGAAATATTTATGTTTGCTTCAGAAATAAAATCTTTTTTAGAACATCCAAAATTTAAAAAGGAATTGAATAAAGAAATACTAGCTTCATATTTATCATTTAGTTTTACACCTACAAATGAAACATTTTTTAAAAATGTTTATCGACTAGAACCAGGCTATAGCTTAACTATAAAAGATGGTGAAATAAAAAAAGATAGATTCTATAAAATTGAATTTAATGAAAAAACAGAAGATTATAAAAAAAGTGTAGACAAGATTGCTAAAGTTATGCAAGATTCTGTAAATCATCATATGTTAAGTGACGTAGAAGTTGGATCTTTTTTATCAAGTGGAATAGATTCTTCATACTTAGTTTCCCTAGCAAAACCAGCTAAAACTTATACAGTAGGTTATGATATACCTAAATATAATGAAATAGATTATGCAAAAGATTTAACTGATAAATTAAATATAACAAATATCTCAAAGAAAATAACTAAAGAAGAATATATGAATATTATACCTAAAATAATGTATCATATGGATGAACCATCATCAGATCCAGCTGCAGTGGCTCTATATTTTGTTGCAAATATTGCTAGTAAAGACGTAAAAGTAGTTTTATCTGGTGAAGGTGCCGATGAATTCTTCGGAGGATATAATGTTTATAGAAGAGATGTTGATATGGGATTTTATAACAAAATACCATTTAAGATACGTCATTTAATAGCAAAAATTGCTTCTAATTTACCAGAAATAAGAGGAATAAATTTCTTGATTAGACGTGGTATGACTTTAGAAGAAAACTATATCGGAGTTAATAGAGTATTTGGTAAAAACGAAATAAAAAAAATATTGAGACTGAATAATCAAATAAAAAATGAAGATATTACAAAACCTGTTTATGAAGAACAAAAAGGTAAAAGTGATATTATTAAAATGCAAGCAATAGATATAAACTTTTGGCTTATAAAGGATATATTACAAAAAGCTGACAGAATGACAATGGCAAATTCATTAGAAGGAAGAGTGCCATTTATTGATAAGGAAGTCTTTGAAGTAGCTTCTAGTCTTCCGATTGAATATAAAGTTACGAAAGAAAATACAAAAGTTGCTTTAAGAGATGCTGCCAAAAAAGTAATTCCAAATGAATCATACAAGAAGAAAAAATTAGGATTCCCAGTTCCACTTCGAAATTGGATGAGAGATGATGACTTTTATACTGAAATAAAAAATACATTTAGTAAAGATTATGTTAAAGAGTTTTTTAATCAAAAATATATTATTAAATTACTTGAACAACATAAGAATAATAAGAAGGATAATTACAAGAAAGTCTGGACTATCTACTGTTTCTTAAAGTGGTATGAAATATTCTTTTTAGAAGCAGTTAAATAATTAGAGGTGTTTATGGGATTATCATTAAAAGATTATGCAAATAATAAAGAAATAAAGAATATAAATGAAATTGAATTATTAAATGAAGATTCATTAACTTCTAGAGCTTTAAAGTTTGCAATAGAAGCTCATGGTGATACTAGAAGAAAAGATGGTATTTTATATATAAATCATCCTATAGCAGTTGCTAATATAGTTAGAGAAAATGGTTATTGTGATGAATGTATAGCGGCAGCTTATCTTCATGATGTTGTTGAAGATACAAAATACACACTTGAAGATATTGCTAAAGCATTTACTGGTAAAGTAGCACATCTTGTTGATTGTGCAAGTGAACCAGATAAAAGTCTTGATTGGGAAGATAGAAAAAAACATACAATCAATTTAATTCCTAATTTATCTAAAGAAGAATGTATTGTTCCATTATGCGATAAAATCAATAATATTGAAGACTTGATTAATGGTGATAATAGGTATGGTGATGAATTTTATAGTAAATTTAAAAGACCTAAAGATTATCATGAATGGTATTATTTTAATTTGCTTAATGGTTTTAAAAAAGTGTATGGTTATAATGATTTAGTAAAGAGATTTGCAGCTGATATAGCGTATTTATTTTTAAAAAATGAAGAATTATATGACTTTAATAAAAATTTAGAAATACCAAAGCGTAAATAATAAATATCAGAAAGAAGAAAATGATGAAAGTAATAGATAAAGGTTTCGAAGAATTAAATACTAGTTTAGATATATCACAAATATTAGAAAATATTATTGCAACATTAAAAAATATGAATATCGATTACAAAATTTTAGAAAAAATACATCAAAAATCAGAAAATTTTTTTATTCAAATTATTAATGATGGTACATATTCTATAAAACTTCCAAATGGCGTTATTAATGAAAATAGAATAGCAGGTACTTCTGGAGCTTTAAAAACTAATATGATTTTTAAAGTGGATGATAAAGAATTAAATATAATTCCAGGTGTCGTATTGCGCAAAAATTACAATGTTCACCAATTAGTTCATGAATTGTTACATGTACTTTCTTCTAGACAACATGATTATTTTGATGATGAAGGAATAACTTACACAAAAACCGGAACAAAAATTGATTATTATAATAGATCTTTGGACGAATACAGCAAAGAAAAAAATTTTTCTTCGGATGGCTTAAATGAAGGAATAACAGAATTGTTAGCCTCAATAATAACAAAAGAATATACAGGAAATTACGCCCCATATGTTGTTATTTCAAAATTATTTATGAATAATAATAATTATTTATTAAATGCTTATTTTGATGATAATATTTCTGAATTTGAAAAATTTTATAAAGATGTTGAAGAAAAACAATCATTAGTTACTAGAGAAGATTTTAAAATTTTAACTTCTAAATGCACGGATTATGAAATGATTTCAAAAATTATTGTAGCTGGTATTAAATATTGTAAATCGAATGGGCAAGAAATTAGTGATGAAGAATTGAATTTAATGATTAATTACTTAGACAACAATTTAATGCTAGACTCAGGGTCTTGGTATGATTTAATATCAGAAAATGTTTCAAAACTAAAATAATTATAGTTGATGCTATAATTATTTTTAATTATAAATTCAAGGACTTTAAATTGTTAAATATTTTTTAAATCATTTATAGCGGTTAAGTACGATTCAACTTTAATTTTTTCTGTGTCTGATAAATTCCTATACAAATTAATAATATTATGTTCTTTTTCATTCAAGCTAAAATCAGGTTTAGTTGGATCATCAGTTAAATCAAGTAAATAATCAGTTGAAGTATTTAAAAGATTAGCCATTTTTACAATAGTTTCCAATTTTGGGTGGATTTTACCACTTATGTATTGACTTATAGCTTCTTGAGATACCTCTAATTCCACTGCTAAAGAAGTTAATGACCTGTTTTGAGATTTAATTATTTTTTTCATATTTTTCATTGTTATTTGTTTCTTCATATAACCTCCACTTTGTAAACTTCTAAAAAAATTATATAATTATTACTTCAAATTAGATTGAAGTATGTTAAAATATAATTGAAGTAATAATTATATAAAGATAAGAGGTTGATTAAAATGTATCATTCTAAAACTATTGGAGATGTCATAAAAGAATTGCAAAGCAGTAAAAATGGACTTACAGAAAAAGAAGCGGAGAAGCGTTTAAAAAATAATGGCTTTAATAAATTAAATGAAGCAAAAAAAGAATCTAATTTCAAAAAATTTATTAAAGAATTTAAAGATATAATGATAATTATTTTAATAATATCTGCTGGCATATCGTTTGCATTAGCCGTTATTAATCATGAATCATTTATAGATAGTATTGCTATCATTTTTATTGTTATACTTAATGCTATTATGGGATACATACAAGAAATAAAAGCTGATAAAACTTTAGAATCTCTTAAAAAAATGCAAATTAATAAAGTAAAAGTAAAAAGAGATGATATTGTTAAAGAAATAGATAGTAAAAAATTAGTTATAGGAGATTTGATTTTATTAGAAGCGGGAGATACTGTACCCGCTGATGCAAGAATTATATGGGAATCATCATTAAAATGTGACGAATCTTCTTTAACTGGTGAATCAAATCCCCTTAATAAAAGCATAGAATCTTTAAGTGAAAATACACCTCTTGCTGAAAGAAAAAATATGATATATTCTGGTTCACCAGTAGTTTATGGTAAATGTCATGCAATAGTTACAGCTACGGGTATGAATACTGAAATTGGAAAAATAGCAAAGTATTTAGAACAAGAAGAAAATGAAATAACACCATTAGAAATAAAAATAAATAATATTAGTAAATTTTTATCAATACTAATATCAATAATAATATTTGTTATGTTTATAATAGGTTTAGTAAAAGGAATGAAATTACTTGAAATAATAATGTTATCAATATCTTTGGCAGTTGCAGCTATTCCAGAAGGATTACCGGCTGTTATAACAATAATTCAGTCATTAGGTGTATCTTTTATGGCAAAAAATAATGCTGTAATTAGAAAACTTTCTTCTGTAGAAACACTAGGATGTACAGAAGTTATTTGCTCTGATAAAACTGGAACAATTACTCAAAATAAAATGTCAGTTAGAGAAATTTATTATGATAATAGATTATTTGATATAGATGAAATACCTACTGATCATTTTTTATTAGATATAATGGCTTTAAATAATGATACTGTAAAAAGTGAAAATTCCTATATTGGTGATCCAACTGAGATTGCTCTATATAATGTTTGTGAAAATAAATTAATTGATATTGACAAACTAAATGAATTACACTGTAGAATTAATGAATTACCATTTGACTCTGATAGAAAAATGATGTCAACAATTAATGAGTATGATAATTGTATTAAAATTTTAACTAAAGGAAGTTTTGATTCTATAATAAATAATTGTGATAAAATACTAGAAAATGGAGTTATTAATAAATTAACTAAGAAAAAGAAATTAGATTTAAAAAAAATAGAAGAACAAGAATCAGATAAAGCTTACAGGCTTTTAGCATTTGCTTTTAAAGATTTAGATAAACAATTTGAATGTGATAAAAATTTAGAAAATAAACTAATTTTTGTAGGACTTGCTGCAATGATTGATCCACCTAGAAAAGATGTATATGAATCAATTACTATGTGTAAAAAAGCTAATATAAAACCAGTTATGATTACTGGAGATTCACTAAAAACTGCTGAAGCAATAGCTCGTGAGATTGGAATATTAACAGATAAAGATAAATCAATTACAGGAGTAGAATTAGACAAATTATCAGATAAAGAATTACAAGAAAAAGTTAGTGATTATTCAGTATATGCCAGGGTAAGCCCTATGAATAAACTTTCGATAGTAAATGCTTGGAAGGCTAATGGAAAAATTGTGGCAATGACTGGAGATGGAGTAAATGATGCACCAGCATTAAAAAATGCTAATATAGGAGTAGGAATGGGTATCACAGGAACAGAAGTATCAAAAAATGTTTCAGATGTTATATTAGCAGATGATAGTTTTTCAACAATAGTAACAGCTGTAAGAGAAGGAAGAAGAATTTATGATAACATTAGAAATGTTTTGGTATATCTTTTAACTGGTAATATATCAGAAGTTTTAGTAGTATTTATTGCTATGATTTTTGGGACTGAAATTTTTAGTCCAATTCAACTACTTTATATAAACTTAATTACTGATAGTATTCCTGCAATAGCGCTTGCTTTTGAAGAAAGTGCAAAAGATATAATGCAAAGAAAAACAAGTAATAGAAAAACATTTTTTACTCAATTTTTAACAGTGAAAATGATTACTTCAGCAATATTAAAAACAGTTGCTGTACTTGTAGTTTATCTAATAAGTTATAAGATGTATAGTATTAATATAGCAGCAACTCAAGCTTTCTTAACATTAGTATTTTTAGAAATGATATTCACATTTTCGTGTAGAAACTTAAAAGAAAGTATGTTAGGAAGAAAAATGTTTGAAAATAAATATATAAATAAAAGTATGTTAATTTTAATTGCTTTTCAATTAATTATATTTCTAACTCCATTAAGAAGAATATTTGGTATAGCAAAATTGAATATAATACAAATACTCTCATGTGCAGTAGTTGTTATAATAATTTACATAATTGATGAAATAACTAAAAAAATATTTACGAAAATTTTAAAGGATTGATTTTATGAATGATGTTTACAATGTTAGAAAAATCCCTTTATCCAATAATAAAGAAAGAAAAATAAGTCAATTAAAATATATTTTAGGAAAAGAATTAAGTTTAAAAGAAAAAATGCTATTAGGTAGAGACACAACTATAAAAGAAATAAATGGATATATATTAAAAGATTATTGTTGTTACCGAGCTGTAAATACTGAAACTTATAAAAAATATTTAGAAATGGGATATATTAGTAGTGGAAGAATTGAAGATGAATACGAAGAATATTATCTTGATAACACTTTGTATAACAATAATAAAGGAATAGATTGGTATCTTGGAGGAGTATGTTTGAAATATGGTGAAGTTATACTAGAATGTCCTGCTTATAAAAAATACTTTCAAGTTGCTTTTGATAATGGAAATGGGATGTCCAAAGATCCTACAGTTAAATTTATGAAATCTTCTGGATACAAAAATTGTATTCCAATTGAATTAGTGAAAGTAATCCATGGTTTAGATTTAGATAATGAAATTAATTTAAAGAAATGAATTAGTTTCACGAATAATTTACTTGAAGTTTACAAAATATTGACTTTTTTAAAAAAATGTATTATAATCGCGGTAAATAGGGAGTAATTTTATGGTTATTAGCGTAATGGATGAATTAATGAAATATTATATTTTTACAGTACCAACTCAAGATAACTTGGGATTTGATTATTATGCTCTAAAATCAAATGAGAAAGATTATACTTTAGAAAAAATACCAAATATTATAGATTTTTTAAATAGAAAGCATTTGAAAATTGATGAAATATATAAAGAAGATAAAAGTTACTTAGATTATATAAATGGACTTTCTTATGCTTTAGTCAAACTATTAAAAAATCAAAAAGTTTCTAAAATGATTAATAATAATTTAATTTATTATGCAAATGGAAAGATTAATTATATGCCTGATGATAGTTTATTTGAAAATAATCAAAGAATAGCAAAATTAAATTACTATGAGAAGGAAGAAAGAAATAAAGCAGAGGAAAACTTAATAATATATATGCTTGATCAAATTAATGATTATAATGAAAATCTTATTAATAATAAAAGAAGCAAATAGAAATTTCTATTTGCTTTTATCTTTGATATCTATTTTCAATGTCTTCAATATTTTCTAATTTATTTTTAAGTCTATCACTAACTATCACATAATTTATTGGAATCATCAAATAGTTAATTACTTTAAATTCGTTAGTTTTAGGATTATAAAGAAAATAATAATCAGCTTCATTTTCTAGACCAATAATGTTAAAAATAATAGAATATTCACTATCTATTTTACTTTTAATAACATATGACTGAATCCTGTTCTCAACAGGACTATAAGAATCGTTATAATTTTTAACAAGACTGCAGTTTTCATAATTTAATTCAGGAAACATTAATTCTAATACTTTTTTTATTATAACAATTTGTTCACTGTATTGCATATTAGACAAAATATTTATTCCATTATTACAATTAAATAGTTTACAAAATAGTATGTTAAATTTATTGGCTAGGTATTTATTTTCAGCATAATTTTTCTGAAATTCAGGTAGATGAAATTCTTCAATAAAATGATAAGATAATCTATTTAATAATATTGAAAACTTATAATCATGATTTAAAAATTTATTAACTAATGCATTACATTTATCTAAGATAATTATAATATTGTGATATTCATCAACATTAAATTTATTTAAATTTTCTTTTATAAATTTAGAAAATTTTGGATAGTTAAAAATATCATCACTAAAAAATTCTTCTATATTTATATTAAAATTTTTCTTGAAATAAGGTGATAACTGGAAGCAAATATTTTGAAGCCATTCATTATAGTTATTTAAATCTAAGTTTAAATTATATCCAGTTAAATTTTCTATTTTGCTTTCAGTACTTTTTAGTGTAATTTCTATCATAGAATTCCAGTCATCATTGGTTAATTCTTTTAAACTAGTGTCATATAAATTTACTTTTTGATTTATTATTTCTTTATAAAATTCAGTATTTTTTTCTTCTTCAAAATAGAACAAATTATTTCCAATCATTGCATCTTGTATCATTTTAAATGAATAATCATTATAATCTAAAAAACTTTGAGCTTCATTTTTCTTTGAAGCTTCTTGATTATATAACGTCTTAATATAACCAATCTTTAAATCTATACTTTTTAATTCTTCTTTATTTAAAACTTTGTGAGGAATCTCTTTACCATCATACAATTCAAATATAGTTCCATTCTTTCCCGTTCTTTTTTTGTCGATATTAGTTGCAAAATGAAGAGTTTGCATTCCCATTTGAATGTACGGTAAGTCAGCTGCCAATGTTAAAAAATAATTACAGTTATTATCTTTATCATGTGCGGTTAAAAAGAAATGATGTACTTCCAAATTTTCACCATCATTTGAATAAACTGTAGATTCCTTTTTATTATCTGGATCAATATTAGTTTCTATAATTGTAGAATTAATTCCTACTTTATCAAATGCTTTATGTAGAATTTCAGCAGCAGATCTACAAATAACGCTGTAATCTCCACCATTTTCTTTTCTGTCATAAAAAACTTTTTTAATTTCATCAAATGTCATAAAATCATCATTAATTTTATTTTTTACACGAAAAAAGAAATCAGTATTCTTATATAAAACTTTACCTAATTCTAAGTATATATATCTTATTTTATATAAATCAGGCCACAAGTTACTAACTTCAGAAGTTATTTTGTTAATTAATACATCTGTATTCATAATATCACCATACTAACATTATATCATGAATACTATAAATTAAATAAAAATTAAATTACAGTTTATTTGAAATAAAACAGATATACATAGTTGTTAAAATCATAATACTTATTTTTTTATGTTTGTGTGATATATTAAAAAGGTAGATAAACATTTATAAATATTATAAAAATAAATTTAAATAAAAAAGGATGGTGTTTAATGATTTTAAATGTTAGTGGAAGAACAGATATTGTAGCATTTTATTCTAAATGGTTTATGAATCGTTATAAAGAAGGCTTTGTTGATGTTAGAAATCCTTTTAATCCTAAACTTATAAGTAGAATATATTTTGAAGATGTTGATTTAATTTTATTCTGTACTAAAAATCCTTTACCAATTATAAATGATTTAAAAAATATAAAAAAGCCAATAATATTTCATGTTACTTTAACACCTTATAAAAATGATATTGAACCAAATGTTCCATCTAAAACAGAAATAATAAAAGGTATTAAAAAAATATCAGAAATTGTTGGAATAGATAATTTAGTGGTTAGATACGATCCCATATTTTTAAGTGAAAAATATAATATAGACTATCATATAAAAGCATTTGATAAATTATGTGGACTACTAAATGGTTATGTACATAAAATTATTGTTTCTTTTATAGATGATTATAAAAATGTCAGAAAAAATGAAAAGACATTAAATTTTAAACTATTTACTGAGAGAGATTATGAATTAATTGGCAAAAATTTTAGTAAAAGTGCTAAGAAGAATAATATGACAGTTCAAACATGTTTTGAGGATAGAAACTTGAGTGAATATGGCTTTATTGTAGGTGAATGTTTATCACATGAACTTGCTTATATACTTACTGGTAAAAAATATAAAAATTGGAAATCTAGAAAAGAACAAAAATGTAATTGTGTTCAGATGGTTGATATTGGTGCTTATAATTCTTGTAAACATTTTTGTAAATATTGTTATGCAAATTATGATGAACAAAAAGTAAATTATAATTATTTAAAACATTCCGATAATTCCTCTCTTTTGATTGGAAATATAGAAAATGTTGATGTTATTAAAAAAAGAAAAGATTAGCTAATTTTAAGTATTTGTAGTATATTTTAATAGTGATGTTAATTTAAAAAGCAAAAAAAATTAAAGGAGTAAAAAATGAAGTTAACAAGTAAAGAAGCAAAAGAATTATTAGAAATTGAAAGTAAAACAACAAAGGATGATAGATGGATAGAACATTGCATTTCAGTAGGGGATAGTGCTGGAAAAATTGCAAGGGCTTTATATGAAAAAGGGATAGATGTAGATGTGGATAAAGCTATTACTTTAGGATATTTACATGATATTGGAAAATATAATGGTGAATCTCGAGGTCATGTTATGAGAGGATATGAGTATTTAAAAAGTAAAGGATATGATTTAGAATTTGCTAATATTTGTTTGACTCATTCCTACTTAAATAATGATGTTACATGTACTGCAGGTGGTGGGCCAAAACCAGAAGATAATCCTTTTTTGACTGATTTTATAAAAAATCATGAGTATACAATTGAAGAAAAAATTATAAATCTTTGTGATTTAATGTGTCCTCATGGATATAATGTATTTACAATTGATAAAAGATTAATTGACTTAATTATTAGAAAGGGAGCATATGCTAATACCCAATATCATGTTATAGAAACTTATAAATTAAAAAAATATTTTGATGATTTATTAGGGTATAACCTATATGATTTATTTCCAAAAATAAAAGATAATTTATGATTAGAAAGAATATAATTATGAAAAGATGCAAGTGGTGTAATGAGAATAACTCTTTATATGTTTATTATCATGATAAAGAATGGGGAGTTTTAAATACTAATGATAGATATTTATTTGAAATGTTAATCTTAGAATCCTTTCAAGCTGGATTATCATGGGAATGTATCTTAAATAAGCGATTATCTTTTAAAGAAGCTTATGATAATTTTGATATTGAAAAAGTAATTAATTATGATGATAAAAAAATAGAAGAGTTATTAAATAATAAAGATATAATTAGAAATAAATTAAAAATTCAAGCAAGTATTTCTAATTCCAAAATATTTAAAAATATTCAAAAAGAGTATGGTAGTTTTTATAAATATTTATGTCAATTTATTAAAGAAAAAACAATTTTTGAAATTGGAAAAACAACTAATAACTTATCTGATATGATATCTAAAGATCTAATTGAAAGAGGAATGAAATTTGTTGGCTCAACTACTATATATTCATATTTACAAGCAATAGGTTTCATTTATTCTCATGATAAAGAGTGTTTTTTATTTAGAAATAATTAGTAAAATAAATGAAGTTAAAATAAGATTAAAAAACGATTATGAATTTGAAGCCGTTTTTTTATTTAAAATATTTGTAACCAATAACAAAATAACAATAGCATTACTTTTTTTAGATGTTTTTTTGTAAGACACAAAAAAATCATTCTTTCGAATGATTCATATATGTAAGTTCGGATTTTCCGAACAGATTCGTCAATGGAGCGGGTGATGGGAATCGAACCCACGTTATCAGCTTGGAAGGCTGAAGCTCTACCATTAAACTACACCCGCAATTTCTTTTTACTTATTTATTATTACATATAAAAAGAAAAAAATCAATCATTTTTTTCTTTTTTTGTCATAATTTTATTAACTTCATGTACTGTAGATAATAAAAAGTTAGAATTTTTAGGCTTTTGTGGAGAATTTTCAAAAATTTTATCAATTATTTTATCAGGAATATTTATCATTTTATCACGAAGTTCCCAACCTTCGGCAGTAAGCTTTATAAAAACATTTCTTTCATCTTTTAAACATCTTTCGCGAGTAACATAACCATGATTTTCTAACTTTTTTAAAAGAGGAGTTAAAGTTCCTGAATCTAAATATAATTTTTTACCTAAATCTTTAACAGTAACATTATCTTCTTCCCATAAAGCAAGTAATGTTATATAGTGTGTATATGTTAAATTAAAAGGATCAAGTAACTCTTTATACTTTCTAATAATTTCTTTTGAACAAACATAAAAAGCAAAACATAATTGATTTTCTAATTTTAATTTATCGTATTTATTTTCCATTAATACCACCCTTTATATTGTATACAATTATATTTTATAAAAAATCTTGAATTTAGTCAATAGGGGTGTTCAAAAATCAAAAATAATTGTATTATATTTGTAGTGATGTTTATGAAAAAAGTTGAGTTATTATCACCAGTTGGTAATAAAGAAATGCTATATCAAGCAGTATTTAATGGTTGTGATGCTGTTTATCTTTCAGGTAATAATTATGGTGCTAGAAAATATGCAGATAATTTTAATAATGAAGAATTAATTGAAGCAATTAAGTTTTGTCATTTATATGGTGTAAAAGTTTATGTTACTGTTAATACTTTAATATATAATGATGAAGTAGAAAGTTTACTTGAATATGTAGAATTTTTGCATAAAAATAACGTGGATGCACTAATAATGCAAGATTTAGGAATGATAAATTTAGTTTGTAAAAAATTTCCTAATTTAGAAGTACATGCATCGACTCAAGCACATAATCATAATGAATATGGTATAAAATATTTAGAGTCTCTAGGAGTTAAAAGAGTTGTTTTAGCACGAGAAATGACTTTAGAAGAAATTAATAATATTAATACTACCCTCGAAAAAGAAGTCTTTGTTTATGGAGCTTTATGTGTATGTTATTCTGGTTGTTGTTTATTTAGTAGTTTAAATGGTGGCAGAAGTGGAAATAGAGGAGAATGTGTTGGATCTTGTCGTCTTCCTTATAAAATAATGAAAAATGATAAAATAATTAATGGTAATGGAGATTATCCACTCAGTTTAAGAGAATTTAATACTATTAATAATTTAAAGAAAATATTAGATTCAAACATAGATAGTTTAAAAATAGAAGGAAGAATGAAATCACCTTCTTATGTCGGATATGTAACTAGATTATATCGTATACTAATAGATAAATATTATAATCATGAAGAAATGACTATTTCTAAAGAGGAATACAATAATTTGAAAAAATTATATAATCGAAAATTTACAACTGGTTATTTATTTAATGATAAAAATATTGCTAACATAAAAACATCAAATCACCAAGGAATAAAAATAGGTGAAGTAATTAAAGTAACCAGTAGGTATATATGGATTAAAATTACTGACGATTTTTTAAACCAAGAAGATGCAATTCGTTTTTCTAATAGTAATAAAGGAATGGTTGTTAATAAGTTATATAATGAAAAAGAATTACTGATTAATTCAATAAAAAAAGGAAGTATTTGTCTAGTTGATAATAAAGTTGAATTAAAAGAAAAAGATATAGTTCTAAAAACTGTTGATAAAAAATTAAATGATGAACTTTTAAAACTTCCAGAAAGAAAAATACCAATAAAATTTACTTGTAAGTTTTTGCTTAATAAAGAATTTGAAATAAAAGTAAGTGATGGTAAAAATGAAATAACTGAAAAAGGAAACATAGTAGTTAATGCCTTAAAACATGAAGTTACTGAAATGGACATAAAAAGACAACTAGAAAAAGTTGGAAATACTCCTTTTAAAATTATTGATACTAAAATAGAAAAAGATAATAATATTTTTGTAAATTTAAAAGATATTAATGAAGTAAGAAGGAAAGTGTTGGATAAACTAGTTGATACTAGAAAAAACACTGTTGTTCATGATTTTACTAAGTTAGAATTTAATGAAACTAATACATATAAAGTTAATAATGATATAGAAATAACAGTATTAGTAAATGATGAAAAACAGTTGCTTACTTGTCTTGAAAATAAAGTGGATAAAATAATTACATCAAATGTTGATATATATAAAAAATATAAAAACAAAAATGTCTATTTAAAACTTCCAAGAGTTAATATGAAATATCCTTTTTATGAAAATGAAAATTTACTAGTTAGTGAGATAGGTTCTATAAATAAATATAAAAATAATAATCTACTGCTAGGGGATTATCCCTTAAATGTAACTAATGATTATACTAAAGATTTATTGTTAAAAGATTTAGAAAGAGTAACCCTATCAGTTGAAGTTGACGACACAAAATTAAATACATTTAAAAATTTTAATAATTTAGAATTAGTAATTTATTCAAGACCAGAACTAATGGTTATGAAATACTGCCCAATCAAACAGTACTTTGGTAAATGTATGGAATGTAATAGAGTAAATAATAATTATTATTTAATAGATAAAAATAATAATAAATATCCAATTATTCAAGAGAAATGTTTAACTAAAATTCTTCATTATAAGACTATTGATAAAATTTCTAATATAAATAATTATTTAAATCTAGGAATTAAAAAATTTAGAATAGATTTATTTAAAGAAGACGAAGATACTGTAAAAAAAATATTAAAACAAATAAAAAATGCTACTTTGAGGTAGCGTTTTTTTACTTTAATAAATGAATTATTTCATTAATAACAATATTTTTCATAGCATTATAATCTATATTTTCATGATTGTGATAAACAATATCGTGACATAAATTATCTACCATTCCAATAATTATATGAATTTTTTCTTCTAAATTATCTTCTACAATACCATTGTTATTTAAAATACTTACAATCTTATCTGTACTTTCTAATTCCGAATCTTTAAAAATCTTAGCAACATCATTATCAAGATGTGACATAGCCATTAATTCTTCATGAGCCTTTTTAGAAATAGTATGACTTTTAATAAAAGAATCAATCATATTTTCTAATAAATTATTTAAATTTTTAAAATCTATTTTAGTAGTTTCTAATATACCAAGCATAGGAAACATAATATTATTAGAATAATTTTTGACACCTTCAATAAAAATTTCTTTCTTATCGTTAAAATATTGATAAATAATACCAGTAGATACATTAGCATATTTTGCAATTTCAGTAGTATTTGTTGAAAAATATCCTTGCTCACACATTAATTCAAAACCTTTTTCAACAATTTTATTACGTTTTTCTATACTTCTTTTTTGAGTTGGCATTCTAGTATTACTCATAAAATCACCTGATTTCTAACATTATTATACTTTGTTTTATAAATAAATTCAATAAGATGTGAAAAATGTTTCATATTTTGTTGACTTCACTAATAATTATGAGTATAATACTAATGAATGTGAGAAAAAATTCATATTTTATGAAAGAGGTTAATATGGAAGAATTAATTAAGTTTAAAAATGTAAAGAAAACTTACAATGTTGGTGAAAAAAAATTTAATGCTCTTGATGGAGTAGACTTTTCAATTGGAAAAGGTGAATTTGTTGTAATTTTAGGACCTTCTGGTGCGGGTAAATCAACATTATTAAATTTACTTGGTGGAATGGATAAAGTTACAAGTGGTGAAATTGTTGTTGGAGAAAATGTTATCTCAGATTTTAATGATACACAACTAACTGATTATCGTACTGAGAATGTTGGATTTATTTTTCAATTTTATAATATATTACCAACACTTACAGTTTATGAAAATGTTTCAATAGTAAAAGATATTGTTAAAAAGCCTAAAAACGCTAAAACAATTTTAAAAGAAGTAGGACTTGAAAAACACATGAATAAGTTCCCTAACCAATTATCTGGTGGAGAACAACAAAGAGTTTCTATAGCTCGTGCAATAGCAAAAGATCCATTGTTATTGCTATGTGATGAACCAACTGGTGCTCTTGATAGTAAAACTGGAGTTGAAGTTTTAAAACTTTTAAAGAAACAATGTGATGCTAATAATGGTGAAAATACTGTTGTAATTGTTACCCATAATGCTTTAATAGCTGAGGTTGCAGATAGAGTTATAAGACTTAAAAATGGTAAAGTTGAATCTAATGAAAAAAATAAACATCCAAAAAATATTGATGAAGTGAAGTGGTAATATGTTAAGAAAAAAAATGCTTCGTGATATAAAGCAAAACTTATCACAATTTATAACAATATTTTTAATGCTTTTTATCGGGGTAATGGCTTATTCTGGAATAGAAAGTTATATGGATGGAATGCAACAAAGTGCTGATAGTTATTATGAAAAAAATAATTTACAAGATTTAAATGTTATGGGGGCAAACTTTACAGAAGAAGATTTAGATACAATAAAATCAATTGAACATGTAAAAGATGCTGAAAGAAAATTGTCTTTAACAGCTACTGATGCTAAAAATAATGATATAACATATTTATTAAACTTTATTGAATCAAATAATATTTCTAAATTCTATGTATTTGAAGGTGAAAAATTTGATGTAAATAAAAGCGGAGTTTGGTTAGATAGTTTTTATGCTAAAGAAAAAAATGTTAAAGTTGACGATACAATAAAAATAAAATATGATAATTTTGTACTTGAAGAAAAAGTAGTAGGTCTTGTTAATATACCTGATCATGTTTATGATGTTAAAGATGCATCAGAATTATATCCTTCTCATGATACATTTGGAATAGTTTATTTATCTATTAATGAATTTCCCGAAAGTTATATTAAAGAAAATGCTATGAAACAAATGGGCATTGACAATGAAGAATTATTTGACAAATATGTTAAAGATTTTGATTACAAAGAACATTTAGTATTTAATTATGTAATGGTGGATGTTGATAAGAAAAAAAATAATGATAGTGTAAAAAATGCTATTGAAGATCAAGTAGAAAATGCTAAAGCAATAATTAAAATAGAAGATTCATCATCATATTCTACTTATCAAGGAGAAATTGATGAAGGAAAAGCTTATGTTGGAATATTTTCAGGATTATTCATAATTATAGCTTTATTATCTGTAGTTACAACAATGACTAGAGTTGTAAAAAAACAAAGAATGCAAATTGGTACATTAAAAGCCTTAGGATTTAAAAATAGAAAAATTCTTTTACATTATATATCTTATGGTTTTTATATAAGTTTAATTGCATCTATGTGTGGACTTCTAGCCGGAAGATTCTTAATGGGTAATTTCTTTATAAATTTAGAAATGACATTCTTTGAAATGCCAAATGGGGTAGCAATATTAAATGGTCAAAATTATATTTGTGCATTACTTGTTATTGTACTTGTAAGTATTGTAACAATGTTAACATGCTATAAAGAACTAAAAGAAAATCCTGCTGAAACACTAAGAGTAAAAATGCCTAAAGTAAAGAAAAATAGTTTAAATTTAACTACTAAAGGAATATTTAAAAATTTATCTTTTTCAAGTAAATGGAACTTAAGAGATATAGTACGTAATAAAGCAAGAACTTTAACAGGATTAGTTGGAATAGTTGGATGCTGTATGCTAATAGTTTGTGCCTTTGGAATGCTTAATAGTTTAAATAGATTTATAGAAATGCAATTTGATGAATTATTTAACTTTGATTACAAATTAACTCTAAAAGAAAATATTACAAAAGAAGAGTTAAAAGAAATAGAATCTGTTTATGGTAATGCTAGTTCTAAATCTCTTGGTATTGAAATAAAAAACAAAGGTACTAGAGAAAGTAACAATGCATTTATAACTGATGCTAAAGATTATGTAAGATTTGAAGATGATAAAAATAATTACATTAAATTAGATAATGATGAAGGTATTTATGTTACTTATAAATTAGCAGAAACTAATAATTATAAAATTGGTGATACTATAAAATGGCATATTTACGGTGATTCAAAATATTATGAATCAAAGATAGTTGGATTTAATAAAGATCCTCAAAATCAAAATATTACATTAACAAGAAAGTATGCTGAAAAATTAGGCGTAGATTATATTCCTGATAGTATTTATACTAATAAAAACTTAAAGAATGTTAAATCTATCAAAAATGTTGAATTAATTCAAAATATTAATAATTTGAAAGATGGAATGGCTAACATGTTAAATACTATGAAATCTATGATAGTTTTAATTATATTTATTGCATGTTTCTTAGGTGTAGTAATTATTTATAACATTGGTATTTTATCTTACTCAGAAAAACAATATCAATTTTCAACAATTAAAGTTTTAGGATTTAAAGATAAACAAATCAAAAAAATATATATTAAACAAAATTTATGGATTAGTATTGTTGCTATTTTAATTGGATGTCCTTTAGGATATTACTTAACTGACTGGTTATTTAAAATGGCTCTTGATGAAACTTATGATTTTAGTGCATATATTAAACCATTAACTTATGTTTATGCCTCTGCTGGTACATTCGTACTTTCTTATATAGTTTCTAAAATCCTTGCTAAAAAAATAAAAAATATCGATATGGTTTCTAGTTTAAAAGGAAACGAATAAAAAAGAATCGCTTTAAGGCGATTTTTTAATTGAAAGTTTTCTTAAATAGTTCTTCAAATAATTTATTGTTTACTTTAGTTGCTACTGATAAATTACTTTTATCAGTTAAATTTACATAAGACAAATCATCTTTAATAGTTACTGTACATGGTTTAAACTCTAATATATTAGGGTTAATTATAGATGCTACAGTAGTTGGGTCGGGTGTTGCAAGAGCATTATCAATACCTTTTGTTTTACAAAAATCTATATATTTTTGACTAATAATATATAAAAATTTAGAAGTTATTTTATTTGAATAATATAAAGTATCAATATAATCTTTAGAGATACATGACATCATGGCTATGTCATGAGTAATTATTTTTATATCCTTAAAACCAGCATCAAATACAACTTTAGCACTTTCTGGATCAATCTTAACATTAAATTCTTTATATGGAATTTTAACAGATTCATTATAAGTAGTACCCATTATTATAACGTGTTTTATCTTATTTATAATACTTTTATCTTTTTTTATAGTACTTGCTAAATTAGTTAGAGGACCTAAACATACAAAAGTTATATCATCATATCTATTACAAGCATCAATTATAAAATCTTCGGCAAAAGTATTTTCAAACTTTCTTAAACTTGCTGGCATAAAAATATTACCAAGACCATCTTTACCATGAGCATACTCAGCACTCATAAATTCACAGTTATTTTCCCTAGAACCATAATACATTGGAATATTACTTTTTAAAATATCTTGAATAGTTTTTAAGTTATTAGCAGATTTTTCTTTAGAAATATTACCTGTTGCTAAAGTAAATCCAATTATATCAAGTTTATTTAAATATCCTAGCATTATAGCAATAGCATCATCAATCCCAGGATCTGTATCAAAAATATATTTCACTAATATCACCACTTTTTATCATGTTAATTATATAATAAATTATATTTTTTATAAAGTATTTAAGTATAATAATTTTATATTTAGATATACTAATAAAGTAATAGTATATATTTATTAGCACTTTACTATTGACATTGCTAATAAAAAGTGCTATTATTACAATGTAAGAAAAAATGAAGTTCTTACAGGTATAATTATTTATATTTATGTGCTACCTATATGGTGTCAACACATAACAAGAAAGGAAGTAGATATATATGATGATGGTACCTAGAAAAAATAATTTTGATTTATGGGAGGATATTTTTAAAGATCCATTCTTTAATTACGACGATAACAAAATAATGAAAACTGATATAAAAGAACATAAAGATAGTTATTCAATAATTGTTGATTTACCAGGATATGAAAAGGATAATATTAAAATAGATATTAATGATGGTTATTTAACAATAGATGCTATTGAAAGTTCTAATGAAGAAGAAAAAGAAAAAGGTAAATTTGTTCGTAAAGAAAGATATTATGGAGAATGTAAAAGAAGTTTCTATGTAGGTGAAGAAATAGAAGCTGAAGATGTTAAAGCTTCATTTAAGAATGGTACTTTAAAATTAGTAGTTCCTAAGAAAGAACCTAGAAAAGAAATCGAAAATAAAAAATATATCCAAATAGAAGGATAATTATAAATAAATTGATGGTATTTATTACCATCTTTTTTAATACCTATGGTATAATACTTTATAAGGAGTGAATTTACATGGAATACAATAAAGTAAAAGATGCAAATAAAATTATTAATAGAAGTTCATATATAATAGATAACCCAACTAAATATAAAAATAAATGGTCAGATTTATTTGGTAATAAAAACCCTATTTGTATTGAACTTGGAATGGGTAGAGGTAATTTTATAATAAATATGGCTAAAAGTAATCCAAATATTAATTATATAGGGATAGAACTAAATGAATCTCAAATAGCTACTGCAGCTCAAAAATTAGTTAACCAAAATATTCCTAATTTGAAATTAATTAATATGGATGCTATTAAATTAGATACAGTGTTTGGTAAAGAAATAAATACTATTTATTTAACTTTTTCAGAACCTTGGCCTAAAAAAAGAGATGAGAAGAAGAGATTTACTCATTATACTTATTTAAAACTTTATGATAAAATTTTTAAAAAGAATAAACATATTATTTTAAAAACTGATAATAAAATATTATTTGCATATTCATTAGAAACTTTATCACAATATTGGTATTCATTTAATAGAGTTAGTTTAGATTTGCATCATGATGAAAATCCTATTCCAAATATTATGACTGATTTTGAAAAGAAATATTTTGAAGAAGGAAGACCTATTTATTACGTAGATGCTGAATTCAATGGTTAGTTAATAACCATTTTTTTAATGTTTTAATTCAAAAAAAATTTTTCTTCCTAAACAATTAGTTGACAAATAGTAAATTATTTGTATAATATGTGTTGAAAGCTAGCAGAATTATTGCTTTCTAGAAGGAGAAAATCAAATGAAATTTATGATTAGAAAAATTGCAGTAACAAAGTTTTCATGTCACGTTGATCAAAATTGCTAATTTTAGATTTTAGAAGGGCTATGAAAATAGTCCTTATTTTTTGAGAGGTAAAATGTTAATAATCAATAAAACTAAACCTTTTTATTTAAATAAAAAAGATAAAATAATTAGAATGGGGAATTTTAAAAACGATGGTAAAGAGTTAAATTTTGAAGATGATTCCCTAATTTATATGTTTAAAAAGTTAGAAAAACCGATTGAAAGAGAAAAATTAGTCGATGAAATTTGGAAAAAATATAGAATTTCAAAATCAGATACGTATAATGCATTAGATTATTTGATAAAAGAAAATTTTATAATTAATTATGATGATTATAAGAATATTGTAGATGATAATCTTTATAGTAGACAAAATTTATTTTTTAATTCTTTAAGTAATGAATTTATTAAATATGATAAAATATTTAAAGATAAAAAAGTATTGATTTTGGGATTAGGAGGTATTGGATCAAATGTAGCATTAATTTTAAAAAGGGCTGGATTTTGTAATTTAATGCTAGTAGACTATGACAAAGTTGAAGAATCTAATTTAATTAGACAAATTCCTTATACTTTTAAAGATATTGGAAAATATAAAACATCTTGCTTAAAAGAAAAATTAGACGATAATAAAATATTTTCTAAAAATATAAAAATTTTATCTGAAAAAGATATAGAATTTGAAGTAAAGAATAGTGACTTTGTTTTGTGTACTATTGATAAGCCTCAAAGGATTATTAGAAGATTAGTAAATAGACTTTGTGTAAGATTTGAAAAACCAGTATTATTTTGTGGCTTTTCTGAACATGTGGCAATGGTTGGACCATTTGTTATTCCTAAAAAAACAGCTTGTTTAGGCTGCATAAAAATAGAAAATAATGATCAACCTTTTAATAATGTTGAAATAGTTCCATCATATGGTCCTTTATGCATATTAGTTTCTAGTATTGCAAGCAATGAAATTATCAATTATTTTGCTAATTATAATTCGTGTTCTTTAATTGGTAAAACATTTATGTTTAATATTACAAATTATGAATCAAAAATAATAACTTGGAATAAAAATTTAAATTGTAAGGAGTGTAAAAATAATGCAAGTAAATAATTTGAATTTTTCTATTAGTAATAAAAATATATTAAATGATATTAGTTTTATTATAAATAAGAATGATAAAATTTGTTTAGTTGGAAAAAATGGTTCTGGTAAATCAAGTTTATTAAAAATTCTTTCAAAGGAATTATCATATGAAAAAGGAAGTATAAAATTAGAAAATGAAGATATTGCATATTTAAAGCAAGAAATTCCACATTCATTTAATGATGATTCTATTCTTACTTTTATAAAAAAAGAAATAGGTTTATTTGAAATTGAAGAAAGGCTTCATTTTCTTGAAAGTAATTTAAATGAAAAAAATTTGGAAGAATATAGTGAAATTTTAGAAAAATATTTAAGTTTAGATGGATATAATTTTGAAGACAATGCGAATGAAATTTTAAATGGTCTTAAATTAAATAAAACACTTCAAGATAAAATTAACATATTATCTGGCGGTGAAAAAATAAAAATATTACTTTCGGTTGTATTATTATCTAATAGTAATTTATTATTATTAGATGAACCAACAAATAATTTGGATATAAAAGCAGTTGAGTGGCTTGAAAATTATTTAAAGAATTCTAAAAAAGAAATGATTATTGTTTCTCATGATGAAGTGTTTTTAAATAATATAGCCAATAAAATTTTTGAATTGAATAACGGAAATTTAAAAGAATATAGTATGACTTATAATTCTTATATAGAAGCAAAAGAATTAGAATATAAAAGAAATTTTGAACAATATAACAATGCTTTAGAAAAAAAAGAAAATTTAAAAAGACAAATACAAAAAGCTAAAGAATGGGCTAATAAGGGAAATAATAAAAAATCTTATAGTGACAATGATAAAATAGCTAATAATTTTTCCAAAGAAAAGACAAACAATTCAAATATTTCTAAAATAAAAAGAGCACTAGAAAAGGTTGAAATACCAGGATTTGAAGAAAAAAAGTCAATAAATTTTTTCTTTCAGTTTGATAATTCAAAAGGTAACAAAGATATTTTGTTAGAAAATTTAGTGTGTGGATACGAAAAAAAATTTGTAACATCTCCAATCAACTTACAAATTGATTTTGGAAGCAAAATTAGCATAAGTGGATCTAATGGATGTGGTAAAACAACTCTTATTAAAACTATAATGGGATTATTAAAACCACTAAGTGGAAAATGCATTATAGGTAATGATGTAAAAATCGGCTACATTTCGCAAGATACAATATTTGAAGATAACGATGAAACAATTTTAGAATTTCTAACTAAAAATGTAAGCAATATAGATTATTCAGTTATTTATATGCTGCTTGATAAATTTAATTTTGAGTATGATGATAGAAATAAAAAATATAAGAATCTTTCTCCAGGTGAAAGAACTAGAGTTAATTTGATTAAAATAGCCTTAAATAAAATTAATGTATTAATACTAGACGAAGTAACTAATCATTTAGACAAAGAAGCATTAGATATTATTTATGAATTAATTAAAAATTATAATGGTACAATTATAAGTATTTCCCATAATAGAAAATATAATGAAATATTAAATGCTGATTTTGAATTTAATATTGAAAATAATTTGGTTACATATCCAAGTCACGAAGAATCATTGAAAAATAAATAAGTTTAGATGAAGTAAAGTAAATGTTGGAAAATTTTAAGAGAAAATACAAGTTATATAATTAATTTGTATTTTTTTATATTCTTTTAGATAAGAAATAATCTAATCTATAATTATCTTTTAAATTAAAATTATGATTGTCTATGTGATATTCTATATTATATTTATTATTTGAATCTATTAGTTTGTTTGCTTGATTTCTAAAATTGTTAATATATTTTTCTAAGTTTAATTGTTTATATGTTGATATTCCAGATTTAAAATTTGAATAAATTTCTTCAGTTAATTTAATTTTATTAGCTTTCATAGTAAGAAGTTGAACGATATTTTCTAATCCATCTTCTGAATAAGCGTGAGGTCTAGAAGTAATAAATTTAGCATACTTATTTGAAATGTGTCCTTCCATTGAACAAGGGCATTTATATAATGGATGTTTTTGATTAATAATACCTTCAATATTTTCTATAAGGAAATTTTGAACTTTAATCATATCTTTCTTTTGTTCTGGATATTTTTCAATTTGAACATTAACAAGTAGTTTAAATTCATCAATCATTTTATTTCTTAGATAAGAATCAGCAATAGAAGTAATGATAGGTTCTTTTTTAAATATATAAGCAAGTTTTTTATTAAAATAATGGAATGGATCTAAGACATATATAGCATTAGGAAAAGATTCGTCATAACCTTTAATCCAAGGTCCACCATCCCCAGATATAAATATAGTTGGTTCTTTACCTAAGTCATATTTAGTATCTAAATATTTATAAGCTTCATTCCATAATTTATCAGTTTTAAGAATAGAAGAAGCGATGTAATGTTGTTCTTTCAATTCTTTCTTTTTAACAAAATATTCTTTATGTCCTTCATGAGTAAGAATAACAGGTACAATTCTATTTTTAGTGCCTTTATCTCTTGATTGAAGATTAGCATGAACTTCATCAGCTTCAATATAAATTACTTCAGGTGTATCTTTTTTAGGAATATTTTCAACATAGTTATAATTAATAGATTGAATTTTAGAAGAAATTGTTTGCCTAGTAGTTATATAGTTAGGAATAGAGTTATTAGCTGACCAAGAGTAACCATTATCTAATGCATTGTTAATAAGAATAACTTCAGCAGCTAAAGTCATTTTAGCCCATTTAGCAATGCCTAAATAATCTTCTAAATAACTGTAGTATTCATATTTACCATTTATTTTCTTTTTGGATTTATAATAGGTTTTATTAAAAGTTAATAAACCAAGAGAAGTTATTAAAGTTCTTTCTCTAGTTTGTTGAACGTAATATTTATCTTTTCTTTTTTTAGAGTTTTTATATTCTAAATCTAAATATTCTAATATTTGTTTTAAAATATCTAGATTTAACTCATTAGTAGAATTAAAAATATTATGTTCTAACTCATGTAAAAATAAATTATTTTCTAAAATATTAGATAAATGGTTAACAAGTGATTGAAATAATGATATTATATTCATTGAGAAAACAACTCCTTAAAACCTTTTACACTTCGAGTGTTTATCAAAGGTCTGTGTATATTTTTGTTACAATTTAATTATATAACAGTTTATTTATTTTGAGTGTTTTCTCTTTTTTTATGTTTTAATAATTATTCCCACATCTAGTTTACTACATCATAAGTTTACATGAAATTGACAAAAATATAAAAATGTGCTAAAATATTTCTTACTTAAAGGGGTTTTGATTAATAGGGGGATGCTGTAAAATGAATAATGATAGTAAAACGAATATTGTAGATTTATCTATTTTTAAACAAAAAGAATATTACGAAAATTTAAAAAAACAATGTTTATTATTAAAAGAAAATCAATTTTCATTTGGTCAAGATTTAATCAGTAAATTATATCCAATAATTAGAAATTATCCACTTGAAATTCAAGGTGAAGAAAATATTCCTAAAGATACTAACGTTTTATTTGTTGCAAATCATAGTAATTCTCATGATATTTTTACCGCTTATGAAATTTTTTCTCTTTTGCAAAGAAGAGGGAGTGTTATGGTTGCAAAAGATTGCTTAAATTTATTAACGACACAGATTTTTAATATTTCCAATGCTACATTACTTGATAGAAAAATTGCTGATTCTAGAAAAAATTCAGTTTTAGAATTATCTAATAAAATAATTCAAGGAAATGATGGTTTGATCTTTGGTGAGGGTACATGGAATATACATCCAACTCTTCCAATGCATAATATCCACAACGGTGCTGCCAAAGTTTCACTAATTTCACAAGTACCTATTATTCCAGTTGTGTTTGAATACATTGAAAATGATGAAATAGTAACAACAGAAAATAAACTGTTTATGAAGTGTGTTATAAGATTTGGTAAACCTATTTATACCAACTATTATGAAAAATTAAGTATGCAATCTTATTTAATAAAACAGAAAATGAAAGAAATAAGAACTGGTATATGGAGAGATTATCAAATAGTTAAAGATAATATATATGATATTGATCCTAAAATGTATGTAAATCATACTTTTGTAAAAAAATTTAAAGCATTAGGGTTTACTTATGATTCTAATTTAGAAAAGCAATTTTTATTATTCTTAGGAAATGAAGAAAGAAATAACGAATATACTATAAATGAAAAAAATGTTTTAGTTCCTGGTATAACTGAAAAAAATATTAAAATGAGGAAATTATAAAAAAATAGTTTTCTCATTTTTAAGTATAAATATGTTATAATTGTATAAAGGTAGGTTTAAATTTATGAATGGTATTTATAATCTTTATATTCCAATATGTGGTTTATTAATTTCTATTATTTGTAATATAGTTTTCTTTTCTAAAGATAGAGCAAAAAATAAAGAAACTGAAATATTTTCTAGAGAACTTATTTATAGTTTGATTGATAGTATATTAATGGTCATTATTATTTATTTAGCACTATTTCATAATAATAACATTAAGTTGTTGGAATATCTAAATAAAGCTGATTATACTATGTATATCTTATTTACTAGTAATTTGTTTTTATATGTTTATTATGTTACTTCTAAAGAAAATGAAAATCAAAAAGTTAAATATTATAATTTGTTTTTTTGGATTACAACATTTATTGATATTGCATTAATGATTACACTTTTGTTTATGAAAGTTGATGTCCATATTAATGATTATTCATTATATAGTGATGGTATAGCTTTAAATTGTACGATGCTTAGTTGTGGTTTATATTTTTTGGCTATAGTAACTTGCTTGTTTATAAATCTAAAAAAAGCAATAAATAAAAAATTAACACCATTGTATGTTTTAATATTATTTTTTATATTAGTATACTCATTAAATCAAATTGATAAATCAATTGTTATTATATCTGCAGTTTTGGCTTTTGTTAATTTGATTATGTTGTTCACAATAGAAAACCCAGATATGAAGATATTAAACGAAATGACGCTAGCAAAGAATCAAGCTGAAAAAGCCAACCGAGCAAAATCGGATTTTCTATCAAGTATGAGTCATGAAATAAGAACACCTCTAAATGCTATAGTGGGTTTATCAGAAGATAATTTAAATTACATAGATAAAGTACCAGAAGAAGTAGTAGAAAATTCTAAAGATATAGTTAATGCTA
>OJMO01000395.1_pt1 | contig 32112 bp, 44 predicted proteins | sample 1597241 | NCBI WGS metagenome assembly OJMO01 (sample SAMEA2452129, study PRJEB22498) | human gut metagenome | biome: human feces; feature: human gut; material: feces | place: Australia | collected 2012 | reverse complement strand
AAAATTTGCCAAAATACCCCGTCCCCAATGCCAACCAATTCCAACCAATTTCAACCTTACTCTTCGTTTTCAATTTTTTTCTCAAATTCTTCCCAAGATTTGCTAAATGTATGATTTGCAAAAGCTTCTTTTAGACCACTTATTTGTTTTAATCTAATTATTTCATCTAATTCCATACCTAAGTGCTTTGAAATTTGTTCTTCTGTCCAGTTATGACTTGTTAAGTCTAGTACAATTTTGGACATATCTATAATTTGATGTGTTCCGCCTTGCTCTATTATGTCTAATTGTACTTGCCATACGATTATCTAAATCTTTATCTATAGTTACAATTGGAACTTCTTTTAAATTAAAAAATTCTTTTGCAACACGGTATCTATGAAATCCATCAACAACGATATATTTATCTGTTTCTTTATCATAATATGTAACAATTGGTTGAGTATATCCATCTTCCTCTATAGAATGCCTTAATAATTCCATTTCTGGAGGAGCAACTTTGTTAGGGTTATAACTATTTGCAACTACTTTTTTTATATCAACCATTTTCACATTTAATACAGGAAATGTAATTTCTTTACTCATGGGTTATCACTCCTTATTGTAACAAAATTTTTATATTTAATATCTTCATCAATATGTAAATTGCAAGCTTTATAAACATCTATATATATTTTAGGTACGATACTTGGAGAAATAGTGATGGTATTTTTTACTTCGTTTAGTAATTCTATTAGATAAGTATGCTGACTTGAATATATATTTTTTATTGTATCATTATGTATAGATATAAAAGCAACTGCATTATCATTTTTTAGATAAATATACCAATCTTTATAGCTATCATCATAAATACGATCATTAATTTCAGATTGTACAATTCTTGAACCAAAAAACTTTCCCATATATTGATAAAAATTATTACATTTATTATTCATTTTTAAAATCATGATACCACCTCATTTTCTATAAAATATCTTAATCCTTTATCTGTAGTTTCTGTGTCTTTTGTTAACAGATTATCCCATTTGTGTATAAGTTCTCTTAGTTCTTTATCATCTGTTTTTGTTTGAGCAAAACAAAGTCTTTTCATATAAAAATCATTTTTTTCAATAGCTCTTGCAATACGTCTCCATGAAATTACCTTTTTTTGATTTTCAAGTTTTAAAAGTTCTTCTTCTGGAATTTGTGATATTCGGGTACCATCTCTTTTTTTATACCAAAACATAAATTTTTTGATTTTTTTATAATAATGGAGCATTAAGTCTCTATTGTATATGCCAATACTTTCTAAGAGAAAGACCGTATATTCTTGCCATGTCATAAAATCAGGTTTAGTAGATTTTATATTACCAAGAGCAGAAGTACGACAGTAAATATTTCCGAAGTTTACTCCGATTAACACGATTTAAAACCTTCGACCAAGTTTCATATTCTAATGCTTTAAATTGATCTAGGCCATTTCTTTGGTCATCCCCATAAGGTTGACAAATACGTTGTTCATGAATGCTTAGGCCATTTTTATACATTAAATCATATATTTCGTTATGCATTAAATCTAATTTACTAACAGCACCCCATATATCTTCTACACGCCAATCATAAATTGGATAAAAATTGTATACATTAAGATGAACGTGATCAGATTTTATTCTAGTTGTCCATTGATAATTTCTAAAAGTTTCTTTATTTTCTTGGAAAGTAATTGTTCTAAAACGATTTAAACTTTCATCAGTTCTAATGCCAACTCCACAGGCAACTGAGCATCCATGTAATTTCTGATACCAATCTGCAAACTGAATAATAAATTCTTCAAATTCTTCACCTTTTCTAAACCAATCAAAAGGACAATTATGAATATTAATACTATCTTTGGGTAAATCTCTAACCCATAAGTCTTTACTTTCTTCTTCCCAGCAAATCCATTTTGGTTGTAGCACAGAAACGGCATTCCTAAGCGCAAGTGGTAATGCAATATGATAAAAAGTGTCTATCTGAGATAAACCCTTCAATTCATAAACATGATCAATTGTGTGTTTATATTGTGCTTCTAAATCGATATATAAAACATCAAATTTTTTATTATATTTTTTTGCTACCATATTAGCAAGTTGAACCATTACAGAACTATCCTTACCAGCACTTACACTAAAATATATAGCATCAAAGTTTTGAAATATTATTTCTAGTCTTTCAAATGCTGCATCAAGAACGTTTTTTTCTAAATAAATTTTTGGCATTAAAACTACTCCTTCTTTAAGCGTACAATTAAAATGTGGTTCTTTACATCTAGTTCCTTTTCTAAAATATGTGAATTACCATTTTGATCAATAAAGCCCAACATTCTTGCTTCTTTTGATCCAATATTTAAACTGTAACTTGTAATATAACCTTTTCCATTTTTTTTCTTACTAAGAATCATACTTTTCACCTCTAAAGGTTAGTATGTACTTAAGTGAAGAAAATAATTCTTATAGTTATAATATATTAACGTAACGCTACAGTCAAGTGGAATAATGTCGAAAGATGTATTAATTTGGATCATCAATATATGAAATTTATTAATATAATAGGGATAAAGAGAAATTAAAAAAATTTTTCGAAAGTAGAGTTATTAGATGAATAATTAATACTAAATAATAAAATTTTACTTGCTGGTTATATTGATAGAATTAATATGTACTATAATTGTAAAATTGTAATTAAAATAGTGAAAATTTGAGTTATTTAACATGTAAAGATAAATTATAATAAATATACTTGTCAAATAGCATATATTGTAATATTTTATGTAATGTGGTAAAATCATTTGTAAAAATAAATAATATTTAAGAGGGGACTAATATGGCAGGTTATAAGACAATTTTATTTGATATAGATGATACACTATTCGATTTTGATATAGATCAAAAAATTGCTTTTATGGAGGCAATGAATGTTATAGGTTACAAATGTACAGAAGAAATGTATTTTAATTATAATTTAATTAATTTAGAAATGTGGGAAATGCTAAATGAAGGAAAAATTACGTTACAAGAGCTATTTATAAAAAGATTTGAATTATTCTTTAGAAAGTATGGAATAAAACAGAATGAAAAAGAGTTTAATGAAATATTAACAAAATCATTTCAAAAAACAGGTACACCAATAAAAGGAACAAAGAAAGTATTAGAACATCTTAAAGATGAGTATGAACTTGTAATAACAAGTAATGGACCTAAAGAACAACAATACCATAGGCTAGAAAATGCAGGATTTTCTAAATATTTTTCGAAGGTATTTATTTCGGAAGAATTAGGTTGTAATAAGCCAAACAAAGAGTATTTTGACATTGTATTTCAAAACATAAATAATAAGGAAAAATCAAGTATTTTGATAGTAGGTGATTCTATTTCATCAGATATAATTGGAGGTAAAAACTCTGGAATTGATACATGTTGGTATAATGCAAAAAATAAACAAAATAAAACTAATGTAGAACCAAACTATGAAATAAAGGATTTTATAGAGTTATTAAAAATAATATGAAAGAGTATAAAATAGAATTATCATCTAATATGAAAGTTATGATTTCAAATATTGATATAAAAACTCTTTAGAAAAGAGTGTGCAAAAAGAGGAGAGAGATATGAAAATAAATGTTGTAATGGTAGAGCCAGAAATACCACAAAATACTGGAAATATTGCTAGAACCTGTGCTGCAATTGGTGCTAAACTTCATTTAGTTAAACCATTAGGTTTTGAGATAACAGATAAATACTTAAAAAGAGCAGGTCTTGATTATTGGGATAAATTAGATATTGAAGAACATGAATCTATTGCTAGTTTTTTAGCTAAATATAAACCTGAAGAGAATAACATGTTCTTTGCAACAACAAAAGCAAGGAATTGCTATAGTGATGTAGATTATTCTAGTTTTGATGAAGTATTTATTTTATTTGGTAAAGAAACAAAAGGATTACCAGAAGACTTGTTAGAAGAAAATTTAAGTAACACTATTAGAATTCCAATGAGAGAGCACTTAAGATCTTTAAATTTATCAAATTCAGTAGCAATAATAGTTTATGAAGTATTAAGACAACAGGGGTTTCAAAATTTAGAGTCAGAAACTGATTATTTTGAGTAAGTTGTAGGGGAGATTAGAATGAGAAGAAATATTTGTATATTATCTATAGTTATCATTGTTTTAGGACTATTGACTTATACCACATATAATATTTTTTTTAAAGAAGAAGATTATTTTAGTAGTAAGAAATCTTGTATAAAGTATTTAAATAGTAATATTGCAGAATTGGAATACTTATTTAATCAGTCTGAATATACTTCTAAAGAAAGTTATTTGAAACTTGATGATGGGAAATCATATGTTGTTAAATTAGGGGAAAATGGCAAATATGTTAAGCTTGATATAGATGCACAAGGAATGTTAGGTGGGCAATATTGCGGATTAATCTATTGCCCAACTGATTATTTGAATGGAAAAGAAATGGAAATAAAAGGTAATACAGGAGAAGGCAACAATGTATTTATAACAGAAAAAATTAAGGACAATTGGTATTTTTATTATGATGATTATGATGGAAAAGTAGATATAGATAAAATAAAAAGTAAGAGATAACTTACAATATTCCGAAAAAATATTTGTTTGAAAATTAAAAGATAAACAATTAAATAAGGAGTTGTATGAAGATAAAAAGGATGGAATAAATTATAGAAAAGTGAATATAGTAGCATATAAGTTTCAAAAAGTTAATGTTAAAATTGAATTTTTGAAACTTTTATTGCAAATGCATTAAGAAAAATGGATATTCTGAAGAGCATTTTTGCTTTGAAAACAATATTAAATCTGTTCATTCATATGCCACGTTTTATATATAATTGTACTATTGAGAATGATGTATGCCAAAATACCTTGTCTCCATAATACCAAATAACATAAAACATAGGACAAATTGACATAATATCTGTAAAGGTGATATAATATAGGTATACTTATTTTAAAAGGGGGATTTCCTTATGTATTTATTTATGTTTTGTTTTCTTGTTGAACAGTTAGTTCTGTTTATTCGGTGGAAAATAAAAATAAAAATGGCAGTGTTGTATATGTTCAAGGAAAATGCATTAGATTCAATTTATGCATTTATATTTCTACAATACCGTAGACCTAGAACGGCGATGGAGATGGCAAATTACTTTGTATTACGCAACAACTTTGATCAGACTTCAAGAAAGATGTTCTTGAAAGAAGTCTACAAAATTAAGGTGGTTGAGTATTGCATTATGTATATAATACTTGGTTTCTATATTGCTTGTTTGTCCTTTGCTGTAATATTGGGAATAAAAGACGGAGATAGTTTTTGTACTGTTGTAGGTATTATATTTGACTTGTTCATGTTATCAGTATCAATTGCAGTTATAAAACACAGAGGAATAAAAAAGATTAAATTAGAATTGCAAAAATATTTGAAAAAGCCATTTTAAAGAAAACGCTGGTGCTCTGCATCAGCGTTTTTCATATAATAGAAAAGTTCAAACTTGGAGTAAAATTTAACTAATAAGGGCTTTCCTATTATATAAAATAATTGCACACAATTTTTTACAAAAATTGGAGCGCGAACAATTAAACGCAGGCTGTAAGTAAAATATAATTCAGCCCTCTATTGTTCTAAATATATAGAAAAGAGGTTATATGAAATAAAGAGATACATGGTTGAAATAATAAATTTATGTGATTAAAAATATAATAAAATATCCAATTAAAATCCATATAATAATTTACTCATTTGTTTTTAATTTTTTCATAAATGAAATACATCCAGAATATATATATAATATATGTTTATAAAACATATAAATTGTATACAAAGGAGAGATATTTATGTGGCAAACATTAGGGATAACAGAGATTAAGAGGATGCTAAGGACAAGTACTAAGGGACGGATTAACAAATGAAGAAGCACGGTAATAGATTAAAGGAATTTGGAGAAAACAAATTAGAAGACAAGAAAAAGGAAAGTATAATTATTAGGTTTTTTAAACAATTTAATGACTTTATGATAATTATCTTAATAGTAGCATCAATAATTTCAGCGATAGTTGCTAAATTAGAAGGAAATAATGATTACGTAGACTCTATAATAATTGTAGTAATTGTAGTATTTAATGCTATAATGGGACTTATTCAAGAAGCCAAAGCAGAAAAATCATTAGAAGCTCTTAAGAAAATGTCTGCACCAATAGCTAAAGTAAAAAGAGAAGAAAAAATTGTACAAATTAAAGGAACAGAAGTTGTTCCAGGAGATATAGTGGTTCTCGAAGCAGGAAATTTTGTGCCAGCAGACTGTAGATTAATAGATTCATATAATTTAAAGGTAGAAGAATCTAGTTTAACAGGTGAAACTATGCCAGTATTAAAAGATTCTAATGTGATTCTAAAAGAAAATACATCACTTGGAGATATGGTAAATATGGCATTTGCAACTACAGTAGTTGTTAATGGTCATGCAGAGGCAATTGTTACAGAAACCGGAATGAATACAAAAGTTGGAAAAATAGCCAAAATGATAATTACAGATGAAGCACCACAAACTCCAATACAAAAGAAATTGGCTGGAGTAGGAAAAACACTGGGACTTGGCTGTTTATTGATATGTGCTTTTATATTTATAATAGGTCTAGTTAAGAAAATATCACCAGTGGAAATGTTTATGACATCAGTTGGACTTGCCGTTGCAGCAATTCCAGAGGGCTTGCCTGCTATTGTAACTATTATGTTATCAATAGGTGTTACAAAAATGGCTAAGAAAAATAGCATAATTAGAAAACTTCCTGCAGTAGAAACATTGGGAAGTAGTACAGTAATTTGTTCTGATAAAACAGGTACTTTAACACAGAATAAAATGCAAGTAGTTAGTATAAGAAATATAAATGGAAAAGTTACAAATCAAGATGAAAAAGAATTTATATTAGAACTTGCTACAATGTGTACAGATGTAGATATAAATTATGATAAAGGAAAAGAGGAATTTATTGGTGAACCAACAGAAGTAGCAATTGTGTCTGCTGCAAATAGTATTGGTAAAAATAAAATAGATTTATATAAAGAATGTATACGTATAAATGAAATACCATTTGATTCAGAAAGAAAGATGATGACTACAATACATAAAATAGGAAATAAGTATAGAATTATTACTAAAGGAGCTCCAGATGTTTTGCTAAAAAGGTGTACAAAGTGTGTAAATGGAGACAAAATTTCTCCTTTAAATAGTACTTATATTTTAAGAATAGAAGAAGAAAATAATAACATGGCAAATGATGCACTTAGAGTACTTGCTGTAAGCTATATGGATGTTGATGAATTACCTAAGACCATAGATTCTAATACAGTAGAGAATAATTTAATTTTAGTGCGGGTTAATAGGAATGATAGATCCTCCAAGAGAAGGTGTAAAAGAAGCTGTAGCTACTTGTAAAAAGGCTGGTATAAAAACTGTAATGATAACAGGAGACCATATTGTAACAGCAACAGCAATTGCTAAGGATATTGGAATATTAAGAAAAAACGATTTAGCAATAACTGGGGAAGAATTAGATAAATTGCCAGAAGAAATATTAGATAGAGATATTATGAAATATTCAGTATTTGCAAGAGTTTCACCAGAACATAAGGTTAGAATAGTTAAATCATTTAGAAAATCTGGTGCTGTTGTAGCAATGACAGGTGATGGTGTTAATGATGCACCAGCTCTAAAAAATGCAGATATAGGAATTGCTATGGGATTTCGGTGGTACTGATGTCGCAAAAAATGCATCAGATATGATATTGACAGATGACAATTTCTGTACAATTGTTGAGGCTGTGAAACAAGGAAGAAATATATTTGATAATATAAAAAAAGCTATTCATTTCTTAATAGCTACAAATGTTGGAGAAATAGTAACTATTTTTGTAGGATTACTACTTGGGTTAAAATCGCCATTACTTGCAATTCAGTTATTATGGATTAATTTAGTTACAGATTCACTTCCAGCAATTGCTATAGGCTTAGAGCCACCAGAAAAAGATATAATGAGTAAAAAGCCAAGAGATGCCAAAAAAAGCTTATTTGCAGATGGATTATGGGGCAAGATATTTGTAGAAGGGATTATGCTACGGAATGTTAACATTATTTGCATTTAGTTTAGGAAATAGATTTTATGGATTAGAAGTGCGGAAGAACAATGGCTTTTGTTTGCTTAGGAATGTTAGAACTTGTCCACAGCTTTAATATAAAAAGTGAACAATCAATATTTAAATGTGACTTATTTAACAATAAATATTTGATAGGAGCTTTTATATTAGGAGCAGTTTTACAAATTGGTGTTGTATTAATTCCTGGTATTGCTGGTATATTTAAATTAGTACCTCTTAATAGTACACAGTGGCTTTATACGATTGGAATATCTGCTTTACCTATAGTTATTATGGAAGTGCAGAAAAAGTTTAATGAATTTAAGTTTGGCAAAGTGATTAACATCGAAGACAGAACAAGAACAATGTTCATGACCAAATAAGAACAGAGAATTAACCAAATATGATTTTTAAAAAAACCTCTTGTATAATATGGAAAATTGTGATATAAATGGTAAAGCATAATAAAAAAATCAGTTAAAAATTACCGAAATGGGGGAAAAGTTTTGGAAAGTTCTGTAAAAAGTAAAAAGACAATTTTAATTGTTGATGACGAAAAACCTATTGTTGATATTTTAGTATATAATTTACAAAAAGAAGGATACGAAACACTAGAAGCAAATGATGGAGAATTAGCTGTAAGTTTAGCATTAGAGAAGAAACCAGATTTAATACTTTTAGATATAATGTTACCAAAAATGGATGGACTAGCGGTTTGTAAGAGAATAAGACATACACTTAATGTGCCTATTTTAATGTTATCTGCTAAAGATGAAGAAATTGACAAGATATTAGGATTAGAATTAGGTGCAGACGATTATGTAACAAAACCATTTAGTGTAAGAGAGTTAATGGCAAGAGTAAAAGCAAACTTAAGAAAAGTAGAAGCTACAACTAATATAGTAGAAGAAATAAAAGAAGAGCAATCTGAAACAAGAACTAACATAATAGAAGTTGGAGATTTAAGCTTAGATTTAGATAAATTTGAAGTAAGAGTAAGAGGGCAAGTAATAGACTTAACATTAAGAGAATTTGAGGTTTTAAAGTATTTAGCAAAACAACCAGGACAGGTAATAACAAGAGAAGTTTTATTAGAAAAAGTTTGGGGATATGAATATTATGGTGATATAAGAACTGTTGATGTTACTGTAAGAAGAATAAGAGAAAAAATAGAAAAAGATACATCAAGTCCTAAGATATTAATTACAAAAAGAGGTGTAGGCTATTATATTGCATCTAAATAGTTTAATATATATCAAGTTCGAACCTACGATGATATTTGTTTTATATCATATAGGTTTGAATTTGATTTTTTTTCATTCAAAATAAATTTAGGAATTGTTACAAAAACTAAAAGTTAATAATTTTGTTTTAAAAATATAAATAAATTTATGTAATATCTAATAAAAAAGGAAGGAATAGTAATGATAAAGAATACACAAATAAAGATTGTAATTTTATTTCTACTATTAGGAATTATCTTTGTAGGAACACTAGGAGGTATATGTATTCACAGTCTAGAAAATGTGAATAATCAAGTAACATCAGAACAAGTAGATAATATACAGAATATATCAAATATAATACAGGCACAAATAAGCGATTTAAAAATAATAGCAATAATATTTATGGTTTTATTTATTATAATGTCACTTATAATAGGAATATTTGCTGTTAAAAAAATGATGATACCAATATCTGATTTTGTAAAAAATGCAGGAGATTTATCTAAATCAGACGATTTTAAGACGAAGTATTTAACAGATGGAAAAGGAAAAAAAGATGTTAATGAATTTGTTAATGCTTTTAATACTGTAACTACAGAGCTTAATGAAAATTTAAATGAAATAAAGAAACAAAAAAAGCAAATAGAAACAATACTTTTACATATGACAGATGGTATAATTGCTTTCGATTTAGAAGGTATGATAACACATATTAATCCAGCAGCAACAAAGTTTTTAAACTTGCAAAAAGAAGACGATAATTTTGAAAAGATATTTAAAAAACTAAATATTGATATCAATATAGAAAAACTTATATATTTAGAAGAATGGACATCTTCTGAGCAAAATATAAATATTGGAGATAGGTATATTAACATATTTTTTGCACCTTTTAAAGATTCTAATGAAAAAATTGCAGGTGTTATTGTATTAGTGCAAGATGTAACAGAACATGTAAAACTAGACAATATGAGAAAAGAATTTGTTGCAGATGTATCGCATGAATTAAAAACTCCTATTACATCTATTATGGGCTATGCAGATACTTTATTAGAAGGAGAATATGATGAAGATACTAGAAGTAGATTTTTAAATGTAATAGCTTCAGAAGCTAGAAGAATGGCTAAACTTGTTACAGATTTATTAACACTTTCTAGATATGATAATAATAATGTAAAATTAGAAAAATTAGAATTCGATTTAGGAGAACTTGTAAAAAGATGCGAAGAAAAATTAGAACTTGAGATATCTAAGAAACATCACAGTGTGGAATGTTTTGTTACAGCAAATGTACCACCTGTACATGCTGATAAATATGGAATAGAAAGAGTAATACTAAATATATTAACTAATAGTATAAAATATACACCTGAAAATGGAAATATTAAAATATATGTAGGATTTGTATATAATGATGCATATATAAAAGTTATTGATAATGGAATAGGAATTCCAGGAGAAGACCTAGCCAGAATTTTTGATAGATTTTATCGTGTAGATAAAGCAAGAACTAGAGAAATGGGAGGAACAGGACTTCGGCTTATCAATTGCAAAAGAAATATTAGATCAAAATGGAGGAAGCATAGATATAAGAAGCGAAGAAGGAAAAGGAACGGAGGTAGTAATAAGAATACCAACAAAGAAGTGAAATGGTTTGTGAAATAGTAATGAAATTATCTTGAAAAAAGAAAAGAATTAAGGTATAATTTAGATATTATGTGAGTATATGAAAGGAAGAATGTAAAAAATGATATTATTAACTGATAAACAAAAGAATATAATAAAGGAAATTGTAGAATGGATAATTTGTATAATTATAGCTATTATCATAGCTGTTTTAATTAGATACTTTGTTGGAACTCCTACAGTAGTAAAACAAACATCTATGTTCCCAACATTAAAGCAGGATCAAAGATTATGGCTTAATAGATTACCTAGAACATTAAAAGAAACACCCAAAAGAGGAGAGATTATTACATTTGAAGCTCCAAGTTCATCATATATTTCTGCAGATGAAGCAGATTTAAATAATCCTGTTGCAAAATATGAATATGAACCTACAGGATTATTTAGCAAGTTTACTTATTATGTGCTTGAAACTAAGAACTATGAGACAGAGGAACCAAAGGCAAAAGTAAGCTTTATAAAAAGAGTAATAGGATTACCTGGTGAACATGTAAAAATCAAGGATGGAAAAGTATATATTAATGATGTGGAATTAGAAGAGCCATACTTAGATGAAAATGTATACACAGATTCTTTAGAAGGTGTATTTACAGATTTAATTGTTCCAGAAAATTGCGTTTTTGCTATGGGTGATAATCGTTCTCAATCTACAGATTGTAGAAGATTTGGATGCGTTCCTATAGAAAAAATAGAAAGTAAAGTGTTATTTAGATTCTGGCCATTAAATTTATTTGGAAAAGTAGAATAGTGCCTAAAAGCTTATGGAGGAAGGTCTTTTGAGTTTTGATAATGTAATTGGAAATGATAAAAATAAAATTTTTTTAAATAAAATAGTAAAATCTGATAATACAGTTCATAGTTATATGTTTGAAGGAATAGAAGGAATAGGTAAGTCTATTTTTGCAAGAGATTTTGCCAAAATGTTACTTTGTATGGGAGATAGCAAGACAGATTGTAGAACATGCAAATCTTGTATAGAATTTGAAAATAACAATAATCCAGATTTTATTCAAATAAAACCAGATGGAAAAGTCATTAAAATTGAACAAATTAGACAAATGCAAGAGAAGATATTAGAAAAGCCAATTGTGTCAGATAAAAAAGTGTACATCATAGATGATGCAGATTTAATGACAAAAGAAGCTCAAAATTGTTTATTAAAGACATTAGAGGAACCACCAAAATTTGCAGTAATTATTTTAGTATTATCTAATGAAAGTAAAATTTTAAATACTATTAAATCAAGATGTATGAGAATATTTTTTGAAAAATTGAAAAATGAAGAGTTAAACAAGTATGTAGTAGAGAATTTTGACAAAAGTCAAATCAAACAAAGTATGATAGAAAATTCTACTCGGAAGTATAAATAAACTTATAAAAATTAGAGATAATTATGAGGAATATGAAAAGTTGGAAAGTCTTTGCAAAAGATTTCAAAAAGATAATATATTGGATATCATTAATAATGCAGATGTTTTATATAAAAACAAAGAAACAATTGATGATATATTAGATTATATGGTAACAACTTTTTACAATTTATTTGTAAAAGATACAACAAATAAAGGTTATATTAATGGAATAAAAATAATAGAGGAAGTTAGGCAAAGGATAAAAGGAAACAGTAATTTTGATATGAGTATAGACCATTTGATTTTCAAAATATGGGAGGAAATAAATGAAGACAGTAATAGGAGTCAAATTTAGAAAACCAGGAAAAATATATTTCTTTGATCCAGAGAATCTACAAATTAAAAGAGATGATTATGTAATAGTAGATACTCAGATGGGAGAAGAAATAGGAAAAGTAGTAATAGATAATAAAAAAGTAAATGAAGAAAAATTAGCAAATACATTAAAGAAAGTAATTAGAGTGGCTACATCGCAAGACTTAAAGCAATATGAAGAAAACAAGCTGAAAGAACCAGAAGCTTTAAAAATATGTGAACAAAAAATAAAAAAACACAAGCTAGAAATGAGATTAATAGATGTAGAATATAAATTTGATAATAGCAAAATTTTATTCTATTTTACAGCTGAAGGTAGAATTGATTTTAGAGATTTAGTTAAAGATCTAGCAAGTATTTTTAAAACAAGAATAGAATTGCGACAAATAGGTGTAAGAGATGAAGTCCGTAGAATAGGTGGAAATGGCATCTGCGGAAGAGAGTTATGTTGTTGTTCTTTTTTAGGGAACTTTGATACAGTATCTATAAAAATGGCTAAAGAACAAAATATATCTTTAAATCCAGCAAAAATATCTGGTAATTGTGGAAGATTGATGTGCTGTTTAAAATATGAGCAAGAAGTTTATGAAGAGAAAATAAAGAGATTACCTAAGATAGGGGCTATTGTAAAAACTGAAGATGGCAAAGGAACTGTAGAGGAAGTAGAAACCTTGAAAGAAAGAGTTAAAGTAAAAATTAAAGATGGAGATGACTATTTTTATAAAAGATATGATGCTCAAGATGTGAAGATAATTAAAAATATAGAGAAACAAAGAATAGACCCAGAAGAAAGCAAGCATCTTAAGGAATTAGAAGAATTAGAAAAATTAGATAAGAATGAAAAAGTAGATGATGATATATAATATAAATTATATAGTGGAAGGTGGTGAAAATAATGGCATATAAAATTACAGATAAATGTATATCTTGTGGTGCATGTGCAGCAGAATGCCCAGTAGGATGTATTTCTCAAGGAGAAGAAAGATACATAATAGATAAAGATGCATGTATAGGTTGTGGAACTTGTGCTGGAGTTTGCCCAGTAGAAGCACCAGAAGAAGAATAAATTTAAAACTGGCAGTAGATTATTAAATTTTCTACTGCCAGGTTTTTTATAGAGAACTTTTCGAAAATATTATTATATTTATTTTTTGTATATTTGATATATATCAAACGTACACCATTCTCCTAAATCTAAAGTATCTATATATTCAAGTAAATACTCATCATCATTGTAATGACTGTTATTAAAAAGGATAATAAAGATTCTTTCATATTGGTTAAAAATATCATTATTAAAATCTTTAATATATTTAAATGGTGAGTTGTTATAAGTCTTTAAAGTGTAATAATTATAATTTTCAAAATAGTAAGATATAATAACACTTTGTTCTACATTAGAAGTAAATAATATTGCATCATCGCTATTTATGTATTTATTTACAGTATTAATATATTCTTTAGAAAAATCAAATTCTAAATGCATTCTATATGAATATGAAACAATTCCAAAGATTACAAACAATATTAAAAGAATGATCCTAAGTTTTTTAGAATTGATATTTCCTATATAAATTGATAAAAAAAGAATCATACAACTTACTATACTAATACTAGCATATCTTGCATAAAAAACTGGTTTTACTAATATAGAAATTGTTATACCAATAATGCATGTTGCTAAAAAGGTAATAAAACATATTAAGCTTTCTTTTTTATATTTAGACTCTTTTTTTAATATAAAGTAAAGAGCTAGGATAATAATTAATGAAATGAATATTATGTATGCATTTGTAAAATTTCCTAATCTAAATATATAGTAAGGATATTTCAAAATGGTTGAAATTGTTATTTCAGGAATCCAAAAATTTTGTTTTACCTGAATTATCTGATTAAATAAAATGCCTATCCATGGTAAATAACAAACCAAGTTAACTAATCCAGAAATAAGTAATTTATAAAAGTTTTTAATATTAAATAATATCATTATTAAATATAATATTACTGCAGATAGTAGAACATAGTAATGAGTATATATTCCTAATATACTAAAGATAGTCATTAAAATTATACTTAAAGAGTCTTTTTTTTGACAGTATTTTATTGCATATAGAGTCATTCCATATAAGAAGAACATAGACCAAGAATACATTCTAATTTCAATTGCATATTCCATAACAATAGCTGATGATAGAAATATAATAACAAAAGCATTAGCAATTTTTTTCCCAAATAACTTACGAACTTCGAATTCATTAAGTATTAATATTAATACTAATGGAATAATTGAAAAGAATTTGAGGGTATTTAGTCCTGTTCCAAATATTAAAGTATATACTTTTAGTAATAAGTAATATAATGGTGGATGGACATCATTTGCTGTTATAGAGATAATATCTTTTATATTATTATCAATAATTTTTATTGTATAAAATTCATCATACCATATATTAGAATTTTTGAAAAACGATATCCATATTATAGATGATAAAAGTATAATCGATAATATTCTAAAAATTCTATTATTAAGTATGGTATCTAAAATTTTAATGAAAAAGTTTTTCATATTTTTTTCCTTTCATCACTTTTAAATATATTAAATACAAAAGTAGAGAATCCAACTATTGTAATTATTAAATTTCTATAAGTAAAAAAAGCATGTTGATAAGAATGATTTTTAAATAATATATACCAAATAAAAGGAACAATAGAAATTACTAGGTATATTAGAGAGGCTGGATTAAATTTTAGATTCTTTTTCTTTTTATTTTTAAATAATAAATTCATTATATATACAATTAGTCCTATAAATAGGATTATACTAGGTCCATTAAATGCTAATTTTAAATTGGCTGTAATAGTATCAAATACATTAAAGTTTAAAAAGAAAGAGTGATATTTTTCTAAATCATTTGAAACAGTTCTATATAGTATTTGCTCAAAACTTTTTGCAAGAGCATTATTATGGTATATAAGATCAACTATAACAAGTTTAGTAAGCTCTGTGAAAATATAGGAAATACCCCATATAAAAGATGCTTTTGCACATATTTTTATATTATCTAATAAAGAAAGATTATTATTTTTGTTTTCTAGTAAAAGATATATAATTAATGGAATAAATAATGTAACTATTGGAGTTGTTAATAAGTCTAAATAGCAAGTGAGCATTCCTAAAATCAAAAATAATCCATATATATATTTCTTTATATTGTTATAATATTGAAGTATAAAAATAGAAAATACTTGCATAAGTATCATTATTAATACACCTTGCAAAGTTAGTCCACATAGAAAATAATCAATCATACAAAATGCAATAGAAAAGATAATTACATACATTTTTCCTAATTTCTTATTTATTAAATATAACAATATTATAGATAAGCCAATCAATAATATTGTAAATAAATTTCTAATACCATCTAAGTCGAACATTAACAGTAGTAATTTTATTATAAAGCTATATCCATGCCAATATCTAGAATATTCTACATAAGTTTTGAAATTATTATCTATAGAGTATTGTAATTCACCGGATTTGATCTGCAGATTTTCCAAAGTCATGAATTGCAGAAGAATCTAGTTCACCTACAGAGTCTTCAATTTTTCGTTGGTCTAAATCATAAGAATAATTTTTTCTACCTAAAAGCATTGAACCAACAATATCTCTTGAATCCATAGAATAAATAATATTTAGCATAAGTGCTTCTGTATAATTATCTGTTTTTATATTAGCTACTTTTCTTAGTGAGTTTTGGTGTTCTTCACATAATATTTCTGCACTTGTTTTCATATTATTATAAATGTAATCTTTATTTATAAGTGAAGATAAGAATAAAAAAAGTAGAAATATTAATATCATAATAAAAAAAGTCGCCACATATTTTAAATATTTCATTTTTCCTCCTACAATTTATATATTTAGAATATAGTTCTTTAACTATAAGATATATAATTAAAATTGAATGAATTATATACTAACAATATAAAAAAGTAAAGTGAGCATTATAATTCGCGAGTATTCTGATTAGAGATAATGTTACCGCATAGAAATAGTTTGATATATGTATAAATTTAAACCAATCTTGAAGCGTGGTGGGTAATTGGTATGAATAAGTTTTATAACACGCATTTGATTTTTTCAAATGTCAGAATATGAGCAGTCGGCGATTGGTTTAAATTTATACATATATCAAACTGTTTCTATGCTAGTATGTGCTTTTAAATGAGCTATGAATGATAATTAATAAGCTTTTGGGAATATAAATGTTGTTTATTTTTTCTCTTGACATAAAGGATTAATTAATATAATATTAGGAAAATGCAAAAAAAGGAGAGTATGAAATATGAGTGATTTTATTCGGATTTTTATTTAAGACAAATGCTGTAAATATATGTCCAGAAAATAGTCCATTCTGGTATACATCAGGAAAAATAGGACCATACTATATTAATGCAGAGTTTTTATATGGTAGCAAACAAGATTCTGAAAACTTATTGAATTGTATTAATGCAGAAAAGAATAATGAACTAGAATTACCAAAGAAAGTATTTGAGAAAGTTCAAAAACAATATGATGAGAATGAAATTTATAAACATGTTATTAATGAAATGAAGAGCAAAATAGAGGATAATATAGATATTAATGAAATTGATTATATTTCAGGTGGAGAAAGAAGAGATTGGTTCTTTTCTTATATGATAGCTAAGTTATTAAAAAAGCCACATATAACAATATATAAAAATTTAAATGCTGTAGTTAGCGATTATAATTTTGAAGATACAAAAACTATAGAAAAAATCGAAGGAAAGAGAGTTTTACATATTGTTGATATGATAAATACATCATCAAGTTATACACGTGCTTGGATACCAGTTATAGAAAAATTAGGTGCAAAAATTAAGTGGAGCATGTCTTGTGTTGATAGAATGCAGGGAGGAGCAAAGGTTTTAGAGGATAATGGCATAAAATGTATGTCAATTGTACAAGTTGATAAAAATTTATTTGATAAAGCTTTAGAATTAAAAGTTATTAATGAAGAACAATATAATATGGTAAATGAATATATAAAAAATCCAGACGAAACAATGAGAAAATTTTTAACCCGCCATCCAGAATTTTTAAAGAATGCACTTTTATCAGATGAAAAAACAGCGGGAAGAGCAAAAATGTGTATAGAACAAAATTTATATAATTTAGATTAAAGGGATAAGAACAATATAGTTGTAGAAGATTATATTGTTCTTTATTTATGATATAAAGTATGAGATTATATTTAGTATAAATAAAATGGTATATATATTGACAATTTGATAACTAATATGTTATCATTTTAGTATAAAGGAGAACAATATGTATCAAATAATTTTCTATCAGGACAGTAGGGGCACAAGTGAAGTGGAAGAATATATTGTAAATCTTAATAAAAAAAACTAAAGATAGTCATATAAAATTAAATAAGATAATATCATATATGAGAATGCTTAAAGAACAAGGATTAAGTTTAGGAACTCCATATATTAAACATCTTGATAATGACATATGGGAACTAAGACCATTGAGAGATAGAATACTTTTCGCATATTGGGATAATAATAAATTTATAATATTAAGCCAGTTTGTAAAAAGAACACAGAAGACACCTAAAAGAGAAATTGAGAAAGCGAAAAGTTATTTAGAAGATTATAAAAAAGGAGGGGAAAGCGATGAGTAAAAAAGAATTAACTTGGGAAGAAATAGAAAAAAAATTAGATATAACCCCAGAGCAAGAAGAAGAGATACAGATTGAAATGGATATAATAAAAGCTACTATAGAAGCCAGGAAGAGATGTGCTTTGTCGCAAAGAGATTTAAGTAAAAAAACTGGAATAAAGCAACCAGCAATTGCAAGAATAGAAAGTCTATCGCTTTCACCTAAGATTAGCACTCTTATAAAATTATTATATCCAATAGGATATACAATAAAAGTGGTTCCTTTACAAAAAAACAAAAAGTAGAATAAAAGATATCACAAATAGCCAAAATGTAAAGTTATATTTAATTCTAATATTGGAGAATTATGTAAAATTTAACAATAAAAAACTTCGAATATAAAATTCGAAGTTTTTTATTGTCTTTATTCTGCATTAAGATCTCTATTTGTTATCTCTTCCAAATCAAGAAGTTCTTGCCATCTTGAATCTACTTCTTTTTGGAATTCTTCTATCATCCATTCATTTCCTGGTTTAAACATATGTTTAAATCTTCTTTGAGGTTTTAAGAATTCTTCAATAGGTAGTTTATTTTTTGGCTTATAGTTTATCTTATATTTTCCGTCTATTACTTCATATAAAGGCCAGTAACAAGTTTCTACAGCAAGTTTTATAATATCCATTAACATATCTGTAGGATATCCCCATCCTCTAGGACATGGTGCTAAAACATTTAAGAATGTTGGCCCCTCTGTATAAATTGCTTTTTCAGATTTTTCATATAAATCTTTAAAATTGCTAAGTGGAGCTGTTTGTGCAACATAAGGTATATGATGTCCTACCATTATTTTACTTAAATCTTTTCTAGATTGCATTTTTCCTGGAATAACTGTTCCTGCTGGAGTTGTTGTTGTATCTGCAAATTTTGGTGTTGCAGAAGAACGTTGAATACCTGTATTCATGTATGCACCATTATCATAACATACATAAACCATGTCGTGACCTCTTTCCATTGCTCCAGATAAGCTTTGAAGTCCTATATCATAAGTACCACCATCTCCACCAAATGTGATAAATTTTGTATGTTCATCTTTTGGTAATTTTCCTTGTCTTTTTAAAGATTTATAAGCAGCTTCTGCTCCAGCGCTATTTGCTGCTGCACATTCAAATGCAGTATGTATAAAAGAGTCTGTCCAAGCTGTGTATGGATAAATAAATGTTGATACTTCCATACAACCAGTAGCACAAGATATAACTGCATGATCTTCTTTTTTTAATGCTCTTAAAACCATTCTTCCCACAACAGGAGCACCGCAACCTGCACACATTCTATGACCTGCTGTAAATCTAGATGGTTTTTCAGCAATAACTTCTTTTAAATTATATGCCATATTATTCATTCCTTGTATAATATATTTAGGTTTTTTGGATTTACCTATAAACCGATTTTTATTTTGTGTTTTAAAATAGTCCAAACAAGAGGACCAGCATATTAAAATTTAGTTAATAATACTTTGCTAATATACAAATAATTATTACTATTTTAATTTTCTCTTAATCCTAAATAACGATAAGGATTTTCTATATTTCCATCAGCAGCAATTTTTTGCAAATCTGCAAAAACACTTTCTATATCTTTAGCTGCTACATCTCTACCACCAATACCATAAATATAATTACACATTGGGACTTGATATTTATTTACATACATAGCAGATGTAACATCTTCGAAAAGTGCACCGCCAGCAGCATTTAAAGAATCTGCTTTATCAAGTATTGCTACAGCCTTTAATCGTGATAATGCTTTTGCTATTTCTTTAGCAGGGAATGGTCTAAATACTCGCACTTTTAAAAGTCCTGCTTTTATTCCTTTTTCTCTTAAACTATCTACAACATATTTTGTAGTACCAGCTGTTGAATTCATACATACAATTGCAATTTCAGCGTCCTCTAATTTATATTCTTCAAAGAAAGAATATTTTCTTCCTGTTAACTCTTCGAATTCTTTTGCTACATCTAAAATTACTTTTTTAGCATTTTGCATAGCTACAGATTGCTGATATTTGTGTTCAAATAAATAAGCTTGTAAATCAAGTGGGCCAATTGCTATAGGCTCTTTACGATTTAATAAATAATGGTCAGGTTTGTATGTTCCAACGAATTTTTTTACGGCTTCATCTTCTAATAATTCAATATTTTCTATAGAATGTGATGTAATAAAACCATCTTGACAAACCATTAATGGAAGTAAAACATCTTTATGTTCAGCTATTTTATGAGCCATTAATAAATTATCATAAGCTTCTTGATTATTTTCACTAAATAACATAATCCAACCACTATCACGTACACCCATTGCGTCAGAATGGTCGTTATGAATGTTTAATGGACCAGAAACAGCACGGTTTACAAGTGACATAACGATTGGAAGTCTTAAGCTAGAAGCAACATAAATCATTTCCCACATAAGTGATAAACCATTTGCAGATGTAGCTGTCATTGCTCTTCCGACCAGCAGCTTCTGCACCAATACATGCAGTCATAGCACTATGTTCGCTTTCAACAGCAACGAATTCTGTATCAACAGCTCCATTGCTAACAAAAGTAGAAAAATATTGTGGTATTTCAGTGGAAGGGGTAATAGGAAAAGCAGCTACAACATCAGGATTAATTTGCTTCATTGCAATAGCTGCAGCTTCATTACCACTTAAACGTTCTCTAATTCCCATTTTATTTATTACCTCCTTCTTCTTTCATTTCAATCGCTTTAAAAGGACAAACTTTAGCACATATTCCACAACCTTTGCAATAGTCGTAGTTAAAGTCTTCTCTTTTTTGATCTTTATTAACTGGAATTGCATCATCAGGACATACTGGAAAGCATAAACCACATTGCTTACATTTTTCAGATAAGTATACTGGTTTTATAGATCTCCAATCGCCTGTTTTAAATTCTCTTGCATTTCCAGCTTCATATATATTTCCACCAATAGTTAATTTACTTGCTGGTGTATGTATATTAATATTTTCAGACATATCTTTTAACTCCTTTTCTTTTAGATTTTTATTCATATTTTTAGTTTCTGCAAATAATCCGGTGTAAGCAAGTAACAAGTAATATATATAGTAAAAAATTCCGTTTTCTAAGGCGCTTTAGTTTGTACTGGATTCATATGTTAGAGACACACTATAAACAGAAACAATAAAAGCGACTCATGGTCGAAGCTCCATTTTTTACTATATATATTACTTGCTTACACCTACTTGAGGTATATAATTGATATTATGTATTAATATTATATAGTAAAAAATGACAGTTTACTTTTTTAGTAGTTTGATTTTAAAAATAATTTTATTAGTCTATCTTTTTAACTTCATTTAGAGCAAGTGTTAAAGCTTTCATATTACCTTCAATTACTTCTGGCTTTTTAGCAAATTTATGTTTAAAAGAAGCCTTCATATCATTTAGAAGTTCTTCATCTGTCATAATTTCGCTAACTTTAACAATAGCAGCAAGCATTGGAGTATTAGGAAAATATTTTCCAAGAGCCTCCATAGATACTTTTCTTGCATCAATTGTATATATATTTCCTTTATAATCTTTTAATGCATTTTTTAAATAATCTGCATCTTTTGTTGTATTTATAACAATTGCACCAGATTCTTTTAAACCAGCAGTTACATTTATAGATTCTAATAATGTATCATCTACAACAACTACATAATCAGGTTCATAAATATTACTGTGAATACGAATTGGTGTATTAGAAATACGGTTATAGGCAGTAATAGGTGCACCCATTCTTTCTGGACCATATTCTGGAAAACCTTGAATATATTTACCAGTGTTAAATGCTGCATCAGCAAGTAAAAGTGATGCTGTTTTTGCACCTTGGCCACCTCTACCATGCCATCTAATCTCAATTAAATCATTCATTTATTTTTTCTAACCTCCTTAGCTATAATTTTACTAAAGTATATGTCTAAAATGTATGAATGTCAAGCTAAAAACTAGACTGACAGGTCAGAAAAGGGAAGATTGGGGATGGGTTAAATGTTTGCACAAAATGAACGTTTAACTCCGTTCCAAATCTTCTTTTTTCCTTTTAACCTTGACTTTTTGCTATTTTGGGGGTAAGATATTATAGTAAAAAATATGGTTACTACATGAGTTTAAGTAACCTAAGGAGGAAAAATAGTTTATGGGAGAAGTTATAGTTGTAACATCTGGAAAAGGTGGAGTAGGAAAAACAACAACTACAGCTAATCTAGGTTCTGCACTAGCACTAAATGGAAAAAAGGTAGTATTAGTAGATACTGATATAGGACTTAGAAATTTAGATGTAGTAATGGGATTAGAAAATAGAATAGTATACGATATAGTAGATGTTGTAGAAGAAAAGTGTAAATTAAGACAAGCTTTAATAAAAGACAAGCGTTTTAATGAGCTTTTTTTACTTCCAGCAGCTCAAACAAGAGATAAAAGTGCAGTAAATGAAGAACAAATGAAAGAACTTACAAATAAACTAAAAGAGGAATTTGATTATATATTAATAGACTGTCCAGCAGGGATAGAACAAGGATTCAAGAATGCTATTGCTGGTGCAGATAGAGCTATTGTTGTTACAACAGCAGAAATATCATCTATTCGTGATGCAGATAGAATTATTGGACTCTTAGAAGCCTCTGAAATAAAAAATCCTGAGTTAATTATTAATAGATTAAGACCTAATATGGTAAAAAGAGGAGAAATGATGGATGTTGATGACATCGTTGATTTGCTTTCTATAGATTTAATTGGTGTTATACCAGATGATGAATATATAATTACACAAACAAATAAAGGTGAACCTGCAGTTTCAAACAAAAAAGCACCATCAGGAAAAGCATATATAGAAATTGCTAGAAGAGTTTTAGGTGATAATATTGAAGTGACAATTCCTGGGAGAGATGAAGGATTTTTTGCTAAAATATTAAGCTTTTTTAGAAAAAAATAATTACCAATAGTGGAGGAAATAAGCATGTTTGAAGGCATAATTAGTTTTTTTAAGAAGTTTGGTAAAGCAGAATTGCAAGATACAAAATCAAAAGATATGGCAAAAGAAAGATTACACTTAGTTCTTATGCAAGATAGAGCAAATGTATCTGCAGACTTTTTAGAAATGATGAAACAAGAAATAATAGATGTAATAAAGAAATATATTACTGTTGATGAAAGTGAAATAGATGTTAGATTAACAAATAAAACAAATGAAGATGGGACATCTGGTGCACCAGCTTTATATGCCAATATTCCTATTGTTAGCATAAAAAATGAAAATAAAAAAATGGAAAAGGAAGAATCTAATAATAAAGAAATAAATAGTAAAAAAGAAGAAAAGACTACTAAGAAAAGTGAAGCTAAAAAAGAAGAAAAGCAAAAAGTAAATGACGAGATAAATAAAAGTTCTGAGAAAACAGAGAAAAAATCAGAAAATAAAGAAAACAACGAAAACACTGATAATGAAGAAAATAGCGAAAATAATGAATCGAAAAATAATTCTAAAGAAGATAATAAAAACAAATTAAAGGAAACAGAAATAATTGAAAAAGAAACTAAAGAAAAAGATGGAGAAGATGATAAAAAGAAAAATATAACATCAAAAAAAACAGTGGCAAAAAAAGTTACCAAAAAAACAGTTGCTAAAAAGAAGGCATAACCTAAATATATTTTGGAGATTGTAATATGAAGAAAAAATTATTAAAAAATATCGAATGGGGTATTTTAATTTGTACTATTCTCTTGATTGGAATAGGTATGGTAGCTTTATATTCATCAACTCTGGAGTCAGGATTTGACGAATTAAAAAAACAAGTAATGTGGTTATTAATTAGTATACCAATTGTGATAATGATTGTTTTCTTAGATTATGAATTAATTACAAATGTATCCCAAATTGGATATTGTATTATACTTATATTGTTAGTTTTAGTATTATTTACTACTCCAGTTAATGGTGCAACAAGCTGGTTTGATATAGGGCCTTTTTCTTTTCAACCAGCAGAATTTGCTAAAATATTTGTTATACTATTACTAGCAAAAGGGATTGTTAAAGTGCAAAAGCAAGACAAAAATGATATTAGTAAACCACTAAAATTATTTTTAGTTTTACTTATTGTCGCAGTTCCAGTATTATTAATTATAAAGCAACCAGATTATGGTACAGCTCTTGCTTTTTTAGTTGCAACTATTTTTATGCTTTTTGTATCAGGAATTAATAAAAAATATATTATAGGAGCAATTTTATCTGTTGTAATTATTGTTCCATTATTATATTTTTTTGTATTACCAGAACATGCAAAAACAAGAATTGATGTTTTTTTAAATCCTAACTTAGATCCAAGAGGTGCAGGATATAATGTTATACAATCAAAACTTGCAATAGGGGCAGGACAGTTTTTTGGAATGGGTGTTACAAAAGGTAACCAAACACAATTAGGATTCTTATATCCTAAAACGACAGACTTCATTTTTTCTGTGATTGGTGAAGAAATGGGATTTATCATAGGTGCAGGTGTTATTGTTCTATATGTAATACTAATTACAAAAGCTATATATGTTGCAAAAACTGCTAAGGATGACTTAGGCTCATATATTGCAATGGGAATAGCAGGTATTTTTATGTTCCATATGGTAGAAAATATAGGAATGACGATGGGGCTTTTACCAATAACAGGTGTACCACTTCCCTTTGTGAGTTATGGAGGAAGTTCGCTATTAACTAACTTTGTACTTGTAGGTTTATTATTAAATATAAGTGCAAGAAGAAAAAAGGCGATTTTTATAGAATAAGTAAAAAGGTGTTACAGTTTTAAATATAAATAAAGAATTATTAACTAATAATAGGTAAAGGAAGATAATAATGTATATAAAACCTTTAAAAATAGGAAATGTAGTATTAGAAAATAATATAGTATTAGCACCAATGGCAGGTATAACAGACCTGCCATTTAGATATTTAGCTAAAAAATTTAATCCAGGTTTAGTCTATACAGAAATGGTAAGTGCTAAAGCTCTTTTTTATGGTGATGAAAAGACAAAGAAACTTTTAAATATGAGAAATGAAAAAAGACCAATAGCTGTTCAGATTTTTGGCAGTGATGTAGAAGCTATGGTATATGCAACTAAATACTTGCAAGATAAAGCAGATATCATAGACATAAATATGGGTTGCCCAGCACCAAAAGTTGTTAAAAATGGTGACGGAAGTAAATTGTTACTTAACTTGGACTTAGTAGGAGAAATCGTAACAGCTGTTGTAGAGGCATCTAATATTCCAGTAACTGTAAAAATAAGAAAGGGTTGGAATGATGAGAATATAGTGGCAAAGGAAGCAGCAAAAATAATAGAAAAAGCGGGAGCATCTGCAATAACAATTCATGGAAGAACTAGAGAAGAATTTTATTCTGGAAATGCTGATTGGGATATAATAAAGAAGGTAAAAGAAAGCGTTAATATTCCATGTATAGGTAATGGAGATATAAAGTCACCAGAAGATGCTTTAAAAATTTTTAAAGAAACAAATGTAGATGGAATTATGATAGGAAGAGCATCACTTGGAAATCCGTGGATTTTTAAGAATATTATAGACTATCTAGAAAATGGAACATATGATGATTCATTTCCAAATAATAGCCAAAAACTTAAATTAATAATAGAACATATCAATCTGGAAGTAGAAGAAAAAGGAGAAGATATTGGAGTTAAAGAAATGAGAAAACATCTTAGCTGGTATATTAAGAATTTAAAAGATGCAAGTAGAATAAGAGAGAAAATAAATACATTAAAAACAAAACAAGAAGTTATAGATTGTCTTGAAGAATACTTTAAATCAATATGAATATAAATAAAAAAGAATAGATTTTATCTATTCTTTTTTATTTAATAGGAAAAAGCTAAGTATATAAAATAGCTAATGTGTATTTCATATTAAATAAAATAATTACACCAATTTTTATTAAAATTGGCGTATGAAGAAAGAGGCGAACTGCAAAAATTTTCAAAAAGATGGAATTTTGAAGATGTTCGTTTTTATTCTTTAATTGTAATGAAAGAAGGGGATTAAAAATGAAAAATAAAAAAGTTATTATATTTGTTATTGTGCTTGTAATTATTGCAATTATAGTTTTCTTTTTTGTAAAAAACAATTATAAAAAAATTAATATTGGAAATAATATAACTAATAAATCAATTGAGCAAATTGAGGAATATATTTTAAATATTAGTTCATATAAGGCAAGAATCGAAGTAGAAGTTATAAGCAATAAAAATGAAAATAAGTATATATTAATGCAAAAATATGTATCACCAAATATATCAAGACAAGAAGTTGTAGAACCAAGCAATATAAAAGGAATTGAAACTATATATGATGGAACAAATTTAACAATTAATAATTCAGGTCTAGGATTAAGTAGTATATATGAGAATTATCAGTATATGGTCGATAATTGTTTATGGATTCGGAAGCTTTATACAAGATTATAAAAATTGTAATGATAAAAGTATTAAAGAAGAAAATAATGAAATTGTAATGGAAACAAAAGTAGAAAAAGATAGTAGATATATATCGTATAAAAAGTTATATATCGACAATAAAACCTATAAGCCAACTAAAATGTTAATACAAGATGTTAACAAAAAAACTATAGTTTACATATCATATAAAGAGATAGAAATAGATAGTTTAAGTAAGGAAGAGGTTTTAGCGTTTCATCTTAAAAATATAGAAATAAAAGATTTCTAAAACATTATTTGAGCTATCATTTTATCTTAAGAAGCTAATATTTAAATATATCAATTAAATAAGATTATAGATATACAAATACTGGGAGTGAAGTAAGATGATAGTAAAAAGAGGAGATATGTTTTATGCAGATTTAAGTCCTGTTGTTGGATCTGAACAAGGGGGAATAAGACCTGTGGTTATAATACAAAATGATGTAGGAAATAAACATAGTCCTACAGTAATAGCTGCAGCTATTACATCTCAGCTTGGAAAAAACAGATTGCCAACACATATAGAAATAGGGCCAGAAAACTGTGGACTTAAAGCTGAATCAGTTGTTTTAGCTGAACAAATAAGAACGATTGATAAAAGCAGATTAAAAGAAAAGATTGGTCATATAGATGATGAATCTGTTATGAACAAAATAAATAGTGCATTAGGAATTAGTTTTGGTCTAGAAGAATGATTTTTGAATTTAGCAAAATTTGTGATACGTTGACGTGTTATGTTAAATTGTGCTATAATATAGTTATGTACTAACATTTTATAATAAATTCCTTTGTCGACTATGGATTAATCACAGCACTAGTACAAATAAATTTTTGGAGGAAATCAAAATGGCTGTAGATATGGCTGAGACAAGAATTATCGAAATTACAGGAGCAACTGAAAAAGAGGTAGATGAAAAATCAAAAAAAGTTGCTGCTGAAGAACGGGCCAAAAACCCGAATGCATCTGTCACTATAAAGGAAGGTTTTCATAACTGCGGAGGAGGAATTTTGCTGCCTTCATATCGTGTTATAATAACTTCCTAAGCCTAAAGAGGGGGTCCTGAATGGGACTCCCTCTTTATAGTTTTTATATTAATAGTGATTTATCATTATTCACTATAGATTTATAACAACTTATTTCTTCTGTAATTTTTTTATAACCGAAATTTCTTTATACAATTTATCTATTCTATCTTCACGAATAGATATTGCGTGTTCATATTCTGCAAGAATAGAAAAGTAATTATCTAAAGTTTCATTTTCTCGCAGAAGCTCTTGTATTCCCTCCATATAATAATTTCGTTTTTTTTCAGATTGTGATAAATCCATTTTAGTTTTATATTCATCTATTTGTTTTAATCTTTTTACTTGAGAACTTAAGTATTTTACATATTTATAAAGACCATCTATTTCATAATATATATCATCTATAACTACCTTAAATAAAGCTTTTAATACCTTTAAATTGATTTTGCCAAATTGATAATTCATGTTTAACTGATCTAGCGCTATAGATTTTTTTATGTCTTCTGGTTTAGAATCTTCAATTAATTCATTAAGAGTTTCCGAAATGTTAACATGTGTTTTGTATTGTCTTTTAGAAGTAATTGCATCATATTCATCTGCTACTCTTATAATTTGGGCAACATATGGAATCTCATCTTTTGTAAGACCGTTTGGATATCCAGAGCCATTTAAAGCTTCATGATGGTAAAGTGCACCTGCACTATAGGGTTTTAATTTTTCATCTTTCATACACATCTCATATCCATATATTGTGTGTTTTTTCATAATTTCATATTCTTCATCTGTTAATTTTGAAGGCTTTTGTAATATTGAACTTGGAACCTTTAGTTTACCAATATCATGTAAATATGCACATATTGTAGAGTAAGCTGTAAATTCTTTTCTGCAGTGTAAGTATTCACATATTCTACAAACTAAATTTGCAACATTTTCACTATGTTTTCTAGTTACATTATCTAAAGTACCCAAGATCTGTAATTGCTCTTTTACAGTTTTCTCTAAGTTATATGATCTTAAATTTATTGGACTATAAAAATTAAAATTTTCGTTTTGCATAAATTACCTCTAACTTAATTTTTTTTTTATAATAACATTATTAAAAACATAAATCAATATAGCATATATTAAAATGAATAATATAATACAAACGATTAAGTTAGGAATTATTATTATAAATGTATTTACAAAACATTTTATAAGCAAATATGAAAATACAATCGAAATAATAGGTGCAATAATCCATTTTTTATAATCAATAGAAAAATTGGTAGCCTTTATAAGTTCTCTTAAACTAAGTATGAAGTTTAAGAGTTCGCTAATAAAAATTACAATTACATATCCGAGTGATTCCTTTAATAGGAAGTAAAAAGTAAATAAATGTTATACTAGTAAATAAATCTAGTATATTTATACCCATTACTTTTACTTGTTTATCTAGTCCCTTTAATATGCTGTCTATTATGCTATCTAAATACATAAATACAAGTAATGGACATAAAATTTTAATATATTTTGATATTTCTATATTATTATAGAATAATATGGAAAATGAATCTGAAAAACACAGAAAAATTCCAATTATACAAAAAGAAAACATAAATGAATATTTAAATATTAAATTAAGCATTCTATTCATTTTACCATTTTCGCTTCTTGTATTGTAATAAGAAAATTCAGGTACCAAAAGGTTAGCGAAAGTAGTAATTACAATATTCGGAAAAAGTAACAGAGGAAATACCATACCATTAATTAATCCATATTGAGACAAGGCCTCCCTACAACTTAGACCTGATTTTTCTAATCTTAGAGGAATTAGCAGTTGTTTAACTGTAGAAAGACCAGAACGAATATATGAAGTTATTGCTACAGGTACACTTATTCGTAATATTTTTTGGGAAAAATTGCATGTTACAGAACTTCTAGTCTGATTTAATTTCCTTTGATTTAATTTGTACAAAAAATATAATATAAAAAAAGAACAAGCTTCAGATATTGCTTCACCTACTACTAATGAGATGATAGCAAAATCTACTGATTCAGGAGCAAGCAAACTTAATAAAAAACATATAATAGAAATTTTAATAATTTGTTCTAATATTTGTACAAAAGCAGTTTTTTTTACTTGTCTAATAGCAGCAAAATATCCATTAATACAAGAAGACATAGATACAAAGGGAAGTGAAAGTGAAATTACATAAAAAGGAAAGCATGATACTTTGTTATGTAAAAACGTACTTGATATATATGGAGCAAATATAAATAAAGCAAGTGTTGAAAATAGTCCAAAAGCTAAACTAAAGAATAGACATTTTCTAGTAGCGTTTTTTATATTTTTATCATTACCATAAGCTAATTCTTCAGAAACAATTCTGATGCAAGCTAAATTAATTCCTGAAAGAGAAAATGTAACAAAGAAAAAATATACAGACATTACAAGCTCAAATACGCCTACAGATTCACTTCCAATTTTATTTGATATATATATATTAAAAAACATTCCTATAGTTCTTAAAATAAGGGATGTGCAAGTAAGAATAATACCATTAACTAGAAAGAATTTTATTTTTTTCAAATTTATCACCTGACTTATAAAAGTATATGATGAGTGAATTTAAACAATTACCTTTTTATTATTGAAGTGTAAAATAATATGTTTTTGGAGTTTGAGGTAATAGTATGTGATAAAATTATAGGATATTAATGTTTTGTGTTTAAAAAATTTAGCTTGAAAATATCTTCTAAATAGAATAGAATAAATAGCAAGAAGGGAGTGGGATAATGGTACAAAATGTGGAAAACTATATAGAGTTTATTAAAGAAAAACATAAAGGACAAAAAAGAATTCAAGGAACAGAGTATTATTTACATCCAATACAAGTAGCTAACATTTTGAGAGAAAAAGGATTTGATGAAAATTATCAAATTGTAGCACTATTTCATGATTTACTAGAGGATACAAATACTACATATGAAGAGATATTAAGAATTTCCAACAAAAATATTGCTGATGCAGTTGTATTATTATCTAAAGAACCAAATTATATAATGGAGCAATATGTGAAAAAGATAAAAGAAAATGAAATTGCAAAAAAGGTGAAATTAGCAGATAGATTACACAATTTATCTGAAGTACATTTTGCATCAAGAAAATTTATAGATAAATATATTAATGAAACTAAGGAATGGTATATAGATTTAGCAAATAAGACTGTTTTTGAGAAAGATATAAATAGAGAATTAGAGAGATTAATTGATTTAAACAATAGTGAAAAATAATAAAATAAATATAAAGATTATAATTACTATTTTATAGTTATAGGAGAAAGTATAATGAAAAATATATTATTTGTATGCGCAATGAAAAAAGAAGCTGAGTTAATTGCAAAAAAATTAAAACTTGATAAATTAGAAGAAAATCTATACAAGAAAAATAATATTTCTTTACTAATTACAGGGATAGGAAAACAAAAAACTGCAATAAGTCTTACAAAATATTTATGTGAAAATGTAAAACCACAATTAATAATAAATGTTGGATATGCAGGTTCTACAGATATAAGAGTAGGAGAATGGGTAGTTATAACTAGAAGTTATAATTATGAATGGGAAATTCCAGGAGAAGAAAAATATAGTATGTTAGATTTTGGAAACCAAAGTCTAAAGATTATTAATTTTAATGCACTAAAAAGGGTAGAATGCTATTCTGCTGAGAGTTTTGTTACAAAGACGAGTTTAAAGGAAAGTATAGCTTTTGATATGGAACTTCATTCTATAGCGATTTTATGTGATATGTATAAAATTCCGTTAATGTCATTAAAAAAGATTAGTGATAATTTAAGTTTAAATGATTATTATGATAATTTAAAAGAAGAGAATGTATTTGAACTTGAAAGTTGTTTGGAATTATTGAAAGAAGAAATATTAAATGATTTAATTGAAAATTAATTAAGTTACCTAAAAAAATGTAATATGAATAATTTTCTACATATAAATGGTAAAATTAAGTGACGCACTTTGAAATAAAAATAGACACATAAAAT
>OJMO01000384.1_pt1 | contig 32510 bp, 34 predicted proteins | sample 1597241 | NCBI WGS metagenome assembly OJMO01 (sample SAMEA2452129, study PRJEB22498) | human gut metagenome | biome: human feces; feature: human gut; material: feces | place: Australia | collected 2012 | reverse complement strand
CCATTATACCCAGGGCGCTGCCCTGGGCTAAGAGCTTCTGCCCTTTCAGGGCGTGTGGAGCTTACATGCGAAACTTCAGCATTGAACTTTATGATGAGTAAAGCGTTGAATTCTTCGTTCTTCACTTTATTACAGAGCATTGAGCACTTGTTCCTTGATCTGCTCCAGCTCGTCCTTCATCTTCACCACGATGTTCTGCATCTCAGCCTGGTTGCTCTTCGAGCCAGTGGTGTTGATTTCGCGTCCCATTTCCTGTGCGATGAAGCCCAGCTTCTTGCCCACGCCGTGTCCTTCCTCGTTCATTGTCTCGCGGAAGTACTTCAGGTGATTGCTGAGTCGCTGCTTCTCCTCGCTGATGTCGAGTTTCTCGATGTAGTAGATCAGTTCCTGCTCCAGTCTGTTCTTGTCGTATTCGACATTAGGAATCTGCTGCAGTCCGTTCACGATGTTGGTCTTGATCTTCTCTACGCGCGATTTCTCGTAAGGCTCTATGCTGGCGAGCAATGCCTGGATGTTGTCCACTTTCTCGGTGAACTTCTTCTGCAGGGCAGCTCCCTCCTGGCGGCGGAACTCGATGAGGTGGTTCACAGCCTCGTCGATGGCTTGCTGTGCAGCTTTCCATTCCTCGTCGGTCAGTTCTTCCACATCGGTCTTGGTTGTCACGTCGGGCAGGCGCAACAGCGTAGCATACCAGTCGGCAGGCTCAGGAATGCCTGTCTGTGCCGAAATCTTCTTGATTTGCTGGTAATAGTTCTCCACCAGCGCCATGTTGATGGGTGTGGCGTCAGCCACAACGTCCTTTTCTATCCAGATAGAGAAATCAATCTTGCCTCTTTCCAGATTCTTGGCGATGAACTGACGTATCTCCATTTCCTTCTCTCTATACAGAGGAGCAATACGTGTGGAGAGGTCGAGAGCCTTGCTGTTCAGCGACTTAACCTCTACGTTGATCTTCTTTTCTTTGTAGGCTACGGTAGCTTTTCCGAAGCCTGTCATTGACTGTATCATATATTCTTCACGTTAAATTTCTGCAAAAGTACAAAAAAATGCGAGAAAAAGCGTAAATTTGCACCTTATTTAAGAATATATTTATTTTTATGGCTTGTATTTTAAGTATTGAGACGAGTACCGACGTGTGCTCGGTGGCAGTTAGTGATAATGGAGCCGTGATTTTCAACAAGGAAGATCACAGCGGTCCCAACCATGCAGTTAAGTTGGGCGTGTTCGTCGATGAGGCTATCAGTTACATTGATTCCCGCAATATTCCGCTCGAGGCTGTGGCAGTAAGTTGCGGTCCTGGTTCTTATACGGGTCTTCGCATAGGAGTGAGTATGGCCAAGGGCCTTTGCTATGGCCGTGGCGCAAAGCTCATCGCCGTGCCTACACTCGAGTTGCTGGCTGTGCCCGTGCTCCTTGGCGAGCATCCTGCCGAGGATGATGCGCTCATTGTGCCTATGCTCGACGCCCGCCGAATGGAAGTGTATGCGCAGGTCTTCGACCGTGCCCTCCGCGAGGTGCGCCCTATACAGGCCGACATTGTGGACGCAGAAACCTACAAGGAGTATCTCGACCGTGGTGCTGTCTATTTCTTCGGAAACGGAGCAGCCAAGTGTATGGAAGTCATCAATCATCCCAACGCCCATCTCGTGAAGAATATCGAGCCGCTGGCAAAGAATATGGCGCCATTGGCCGAGAAGCGCTTCGTGGAAGGCAAGTTTGAGGATGTGGCTTACTTCGTGCCTTTCTATCTGAAGGACTTCGTGGCCAAGATGCCTAAGAAACTTATTTGATATTTACACCTATTATTATATATATTAATGAACATAGACGGATTAGACTATAACACCCAGCGAGAGCAGATCGTGCTGCCTGAGTATGGACGAGAGATACAGCAGATGGTTGACTATGCAGTCGGCCTGCCCGACCGTGAGGAGCGTCAGCGATGCGCCAGGGCCATCATTGCCATCATGGACCGAATGTTCCCCGAGAGCAAGAATGTGGAGGGACATGAGCGCAAGCTCTGGGATCAGCTCGCCATCATGAGCCGTTTCCAGCTCGACATCGACTATCCTTTCGATGTGACAAGTGCCTCGCAGATGGCCCAGAAGCCCGAGCCCATGCCTTATCCGATGAAGAAGATTCCCGTGCGCCACTATGGTGCCATGCTCTTCGAGGCTTTCGAGATACTGAAGACCATGGAGCCTGGCAGGGAGCGCGACGAACTGGTGAAACTCACTGCCAACCAGATGCATCGCAACCTGATGCAGTGGAGTCATGGTTCGAGCGACGGCGAGAAGGTGGCTTCCGACCTGGCCCGCTTTACCGACGGAAAGATTCAGCTCGACTTGAACACTTTCAAGTTCGAGAGAATTGTAGACCGTGAGCAGTCGCAAGGACGCAATGGCAAGAAAAAGAACAAGTAACTTATATTCCCCTTATCATTCATAACCCCCAAAGAATAGTCTATGGAGTCATTTATCATAGAAGGCGGTCATCCGCTCACAGGAACCATCATTCCGCAGGGTGCCAAGAACGAGGCACTCGAAGTGATTTGCACTACTATCCTTACCGACGAGCCTGTGCGCATCAAGAATGTGCCAGACATCCTCGACGTGAACAACCTCATCAAGTTGCTCAGGGAGATAGGCGTGAAGGTAACTCAGAACAGTCGCAACGACTATACATTCCAGAGCGACGAGCTGAAGCTCGACTATCTCGACAGCCTGGAGTTTGTGGCTAAGTGCTCCTCGCTGCGTGGAAGCGTGCTGATGATTGGTCCGCTGTTGGGACGCTGTGGCAAGGCAACCATCGCCAAGCCGGGTGGCGACAAGATAGGCCGCCGTCGTCTCGACACCCACTTCCTGGGATTCAAGTATCTGGGTGCCAAGTTCGTGCACGACGACGAGCGCAACGTCTATCAGATAGAAGCCAGGAAACTGAAGGGCTGCTATATGTTGCTCGATGAGGCTTCGGTTACGGGTACTGCCAACATCATCATGGCTTCGGTGCTTGCCGAGGGAACCACCACCATCTATAATGCAGCCTGCGAGCCTTATATCCAACAGCTCTGCCATCTGCTCAACGCCATGGGCGCTCAGATCAGCGGCATAGGCAGCAACCTTCTTACTATCGTGGGCGTGAAATCGCTTCACGGAGCCGAGCATCGCATCCTGCCCGATATGATCGAGGTGGGCTCGTTCATCGGTATGGCTGCCATGTGTGGAGCCGGTGTACGCATCAAGGACGTGTCGGTCCACAACCTGGGAATCATTCCCGAGGCTTTCCGCCGACTGGGTGTGAAGATAAAAATTGAAGGCGACGACCTCTTTATTCCTGAACAGAAGCACTACGTCATAGATTCCTTTATCGATGGAACCATCATGACGCTTGCCGATGCCCCATGGCCAGGACTTACCCCCGACCTCCTGTCGGTTCTCCTCGTTGTGGCGACACAGGCACGTGGCAGCGTGCTCTTCCATCAGAAGATGTTCGAGAGCCGACTGTTCTTCGTCGACAAGCTCATCGATATGGGTGCACAGATTATTCTCTGCGACCCGCACCGTGCTGTGGTGGTGGGCCACGACCATAAGATCCGACTCCGTGCCGGCAGAATGACAAGTCCTGATATCCGTGCCGGTATTGCCCTGCTCATTGCAGCGATGAGTGCCAACGGTACAAGCCGCATTGAGAATATCGCACAGATCGACCGTGGCTACGAGGACATAGAGTTCCGACTCAATCAGCTCGGAGCCAAGATTACGCGTGTCACGGATTGAGTAAGTGAAGAGTGAAGAATTCAATGGCTTTACTGATCATGATTTTCAAAGATTCTATGCGATATGATAAGACGAGACGACGTTTATAAGATAGGCAAGTTGGGAAAGCCCCACGGCGTGAAGGGAGAAATCACCTTTGCCATTACCGACGATGTGTTCGACCGTGTGGATGCCGATTATCTCATTCTCGACATCGACGGCATCCTGGTGCCTTTCTATATAGAGGAATACCGGTTTAAGAACGACGAGAATGTGCTGGTGAAGTTCGAGGACATCGATACGCAGGAACAGGTGCGTGCCTATACGGGCTGCGAGGTGTTCTTTCCCCGTCATCTCTCCGACAGCGATGAGGAGAATATGTCGTGGGCGGAAATTATCGGCTTCCAGCTTGTTGATGCCACTACCGGTCTGGTGATAGGCACGATCGACCATGTGGACGACAGCACCATCAACTTGCTCTTCGAGATAACGACACCTGCGGGAAAGGAACTGCTGATTCCTGCCAGCAACGACTTCATTCATGAGGTGGATGCCGGGCAGCGTGTCATCAAGATGCAGTTGCCCGAGGGAATCCTCGAGTTGGATTAAAGGGCGGCGAAAAGCTACAAAGCAGATATGTTATCCGTTAGCCTTGGCGAATAAACTTTCTGACTGGGCAGAAGATTTTTCCCTGTTGGGAAAATAAAAAAGCCCTGTTGCGAAGGCTTGCAAATTAGAACAAGATAAAAGAAAATGAAGAAACAACAAATATGTATCCTTGGCTCCACGGGAAGCATCGGCACACAGGCGCTCGACGTGATAGAGCAGCACAGCGACTTGTATGAGGTGTACTGTCTTACAGCCAACAACCGTGTGAAGGAGCTGGCACAGCAGGCTCGTAAGTTCAAGCCTGCTGCCGTGGTGATAGCCAACGAGGCACATTATGACGAGTTGAAAAACCTATTGAGCGATGAGCCAGACATCAAAGTCTATGCCGGTGCTCAGGCGCTTTGCGACATCGTGGAGGCCGACCCTATCGACATGGTGCTTGCCTCTATGGTGGGCTTCTCAGGACTTGAGCCGACAATCCATGCCATCAAGGCCCGCAAGAAGATTTGTCTTGCCAACAAGGAAACCCTCGTCGTGGCTGGCGAACTGATATGCGGTTTGGCCCAGCAGTATCATGCGCCCATCCTGCCGGTCGACAGCGAGCACAGTGCCATCTTCCAGAGCCTGGTGGGCGAGGACGACAACGAGATAGACAAGATATTGCTCACCTGCTCGGGCGGACCTTTCCGCCATCACACCATGGAGCAGTTGGCTAAGGTAACGGCTGCCGATGCGCTCCGCCATCCTACATGGGACATGGGAGCCAAGATCACCATCGACTCGGCTTCGCTCATGAACAAGGGTTTCGAGGTGACTGAGGCCAAATGGCTCTTCGGCGTTCCTGCCGACAAGATAGAGGTGCTCATCCATCCGCAGAGTGTCGTGCACAGCGCAGTGCAGTTTGTCGATGGAGCCGTGAAGGCTCAGTTGGGTGTGCCCGATATGCGTCTGCCCATACAGTATGCCTTCTCCTTCCCCAAGCGCCTGCCTCTGCAGGGCGACCGTCTCGACTTGTTCAAGACCAAGGACTTGCAGTTCTTTGAGCCCGACTACGAGAAGTTCAAATGTCTGCGCTTGGCCTTCGAGGCTATCAAGAAAGGTGGAAACATGTCGTGCATCGTCAATGCAGCCAACGAGGTGGTCAATGCCGGCTTCCGCCGTGGCGAGTGTGGATTCTTGCAGATGGGCGACATCATAGAGCAGGTAATGGCGAAAGCCACCTTCGACAGTCAGCCCGATCTCGACGTCTATCTGCAGACCGATGCCGAGGCCCGACGCATTGCTGCAGAACTGATGAAGAGTGCGTCATAATATAATGAAGGTGTGAGAGACGCAATATATATAATAAGGTGTGCACACTGTCAATCACGAATTATCAATAAAGTTTATCAATCATAATCATGGTGAACGGCGGGAGGAGCCTCACAAAAGTCTCAGTTTTCTGCCTTCACAGTTCAAAGTAAAACAATGGAAATATTCTTGATCAAGGCGCTTCAGCTCATGTTGGCGCTTTCCATATTGGTGTTGCTCCACGAGGGCGGTCACTTTTTCTTCTCCAAGCTTTTCGGAGTTAGGGTAGAGAAGTTCTATCTCTTCTTCGACCCTTGGTTCCATCTCTTCGAGTTCAAGCCCAAGAATTCTGACACTACCTACGGAATGGGTTGGTTGCCATTAGGCGGTTACTGCAAGATTTCGGGTATGATCGACGAGAGTTTCGATACCGAGCAGATGAAACAGCCCGAGCAACCCTGGGAGTTCCGCTCCAAGCCAGCCTGGCAGCGACTGCTCATCATGATAGGTGGTGTGCTGGTCAACTTCGTGCTGGCGCTCTTCATCTATTCGATGATTCTCTTCCACTGGGGCGACGAGTACGTGGCTACCAAGGACATGAAGCAGGGCATGGCGTTCAACAGCGAGGCCAAGGCTTTGGGCTTCCAGGATCATGACATCTTGGTAGGAACCGAGGAGGGAGCTTTCAAGACCTACGATGGCGACATGTTCCGTGCGCTCTCTACTGCCCACAGAGTCGACATTATCCGTAATGGCAAGCCTATGAGTCTGCAGTTGCCCGGCGACATCAACATGCTGGGCATGTTCAAGGCTACTCCCCGTTTTGTGGAAATCTATCAGCCTCTTCGTATCGACAGTGTGGCAAAGGGCACACCTGCCGCCAAGATAGGTCTTACTCCTGCCGATAAGATTCTGAGCATCAACGGTCAGAAGGTGGAGACTTTCAATGCCTTCACCAACGAGATGGGCCGCATCGACGACCAGCTGGCTGCTGCCACTACTGCCAAGGACAGCGCAGCCATCCTCAATGCCCGGTTGACGGTGCTGAAAGCCAATGGCGACACGCTTACCACATCTGTTCAGCTCGATGCCTCAGCGGGATACACCCGCATGGGATTCGTCAACTACAATATTGTACGCGACTATAAGGTGACTCACATCCGTTACGGATTCTTCGAGAGTTTCCCTGCCGGCATCAAGTATGGCTGGAATGTCTTGTCGGGCTATGTGGGCGACATGAAATACGTCTTCTCCAAGGAGGGAGCCAAGAGCTTGGGTGGCTTTGGCGCACTGGGAAGTCTCTTCCCACCCATGTGGGACTGGCACGCTTTCTGGTTGATGACAGCCTTCCTGAGCATCATCCTTGCCTTCATGAACATCCTGCCCATCCCCGCACTCGATGGCGGGCACGTGTTCTTCCTCCTCTACGAGATGATAACAGGGCGCAAGCCTGGCGACAAGTTCCTTACTTATGCTGAGTATGCGGGCTTTACCATCCTCTTGCTCCTTCTAGTCGTTGCCAACCTCAATGATGTGTTGCGTCTCTTCGGCATCATTTAAGGAATATACTATAAATTAACTGAGTCCACTTTAAAAAGTACCCTTATGTTTTGATGGTACTTTCTAAAGTGGACTCTTAAATTATAGTGTTGCGGAATTAAGGTTAAACAATTTCAAAATACTCCTTACTACAAGAATCAGCGCTGTTTTCAAATAAAATCAATTATTTTTGTTCCAGCAATGTCACCTTTCGCCCGTGCTGCTTGTTATATAAATGAACTGGTTCTGCAAGAAGCAACAAACGCACCGCTTCTGCACATAACGATATAACAAACAACAAGTATAACAATTTAAAAACGAAAGAAGAATATGGATAATTTAGTAGAAATCTTGGTTCCGTTAGGAGTAGCAGTAGCCCTCCCGGTATGTATCGTGTCAATCATTTTCAGAAGCGCGATGGCGGCAGACCGCAACCGCAAGGAGATAGTGCTCGCCGCATTGGAGAAGAACCCCAACCTCAACGTAGAAGACCTCTTGAAGGGCATGAAGAAGTCGGAGAAGCTTATCAAGGAGAAGCTGCTCGCCAGACTTGAACGCGGCTGCCTTTGCTGTCTTATGGGCGTGGCGTTCATATTGCTCTACTTCTTCTGCGAAGTGATCAGAACAGATATGCTCCTTATCGTAGGTGTAGCGCTGATACCTATCGGCATCGCCTTCCTCATAAGCTACTTCGTAGGCCGCCGTATGCTCGCCAAGGAGATGGAGGCAGAGCAGCAGAACATGAAGCAAGAGTAATAACGTATGACGAGAGAACAATTCATAGCACTTGTGAAGAATGAGCAGGAGGCGTTGCGAGGCTTCCTGCTCGCCCTCTGCTGCGGCAAGCGCGACGATGCCGACGACATAGCTCAGGAGACGTTAGTGAAGGCTTACCTCTCTTCGTCGGCCTATCGAGACAAGGGCAAGTTTCGCGCGTGGCTGTTCACGATAGCACGCAACACCTTCCTAAACCACAAGGCAAGCACGCGCACGTTCGACGACATCTCCGCAGCGCGCAGCGTGGCGTCAGCAACGTCAGCCGACTCCGCCTTCCGCCATCAGGAGCTGTACATGGCGCTCGCCACACTCTCGCCCAAGGAGCGCTCTGCAGTGGTGATGTTCTACATGAGCGGCTACTCGGTGAAGGAGATAGCCGACATCACCGACTGCACCATAGACGCCGTGAAGCAGCAACTCTCGCGCGGCAGAGACAACCTTAAAACAATATTGAACGTATGAAGAAAGATAAAGCACTTGAGGAACTCTTCCTCGCAGCCCGACCCACCTTTGACGATGGCGACGCATTCATTGCCAGACTCGAGAAACGCCTCGACGCCGTTGAGTATCTGAAGCAGCACGAAGAAGCCTGCCTCAGACGCTACCGCTATGCCATGCTCGCAGCCTTCGTGCTTGGAGTTATCTTGGGAGGAGGCGTCATAGCCGTTATGCTCGCCATGCCAGCCGAACAGCCACTCTTTTCGTTCGGCGTGGAGAACGCCCTGCTCGTAGCGCTCGGACGGTATTCGCGATATGCAGTACTCGTGCTCGTCTCGGGCCTTGTATGCTTCACGATAGTTAGTATAGTGAACATCGTAGTAGATTTGTTGAGTCTGCGCGACCAAACACGGGGTAATTACTCAGCACCCTATTGTCATGAGTTGTTACGTTAATGTGAGTCAACGTGTATTATCAATAAAACTTAAAGTGGTCAACTAAAATCGTTAAACCACAACTATGCACTTTGCCCAATACGATGGGCAAGTTTACCCACAGCATTGGGCAAGTTTGCCCATCCTTATGGGCAAAGTTGCCCAACGCCTTGGGCAGATGTTAACAACGCCCTTTGTTGACTTTTCTTGATGGTAAGCTTTAACTGCTTACGAAGCCGCTTTCATTGCTCTACGAAATAGGCTTCATTGACTATCGAAGCCGCTTTCATATTTCGACTTTTCTATTCAACATACCTTCCTTCTCAAAGATAGCCAATAGTTTTGTGACATACTCCACATCATATTGCGGAAAGGAAGACATGAAGTAAACCTCTCCAAACTTGCCATGGGCAATTTTACTCTTAATCTTGTTAACTACAGCATCTTGCATATAGATATTGATTTTGTTTTGGTCGGAATGATTGCAAATATTTCCGACTGCGAAGATATTGTTTTTATTTCAAATAACAATGTTTTTCCCTTCGAAATTAAGCTTTCTTGGCTGAAAAATGGCATTTCTTGTCATTTGTATAATAATATGTGTGGTTTAACGATTTTAGTTGACCACTTTAAGTTTTATTGATTTACTTTCTCTACTATATTTTATGGATGCACCCATTGCTCTGAATTCGTCTACAAGGTTGTAGAGTTGTCGCTTGGATACATGTAGTTTTTGTGATAACTCTTCAGGTGTTCCTGTGTTACTATGCAGCAACAACTCATGCATCTTTAATCTTCTGTAAATCTCGTTCTGAATATTCATGTTTTTACAAATCAATTTCATCAAATTGTTCTTTCCATAGTCTATGGTAGATTCCATTTTTAGATAAAAGGGACTGATGATTGCCTGATTCTGCCACTTTGCCTTGGTCTAAAACCACAATGTTGTCCGCCGTTTTTACCGTACTGAGACGATGGGCGATAACAATGATGGTTTTGCCTTGCTTGGCAAGAGAATCAAGCGCCTTTTTAACATATCGCTCGGAGATAGAGTCGAGCGAAGAGGTAGCTTCGTCAAAGATAAGAATCATCGGGTCTTTGTACATTATTCTTGCAATGGCAATGCGTTGACGCTCTCCACCAGAAAGACTGGTTCCATGCTCACCAATTATAGTATTGTATCCATTAGGCAACCTATCGATGAACTCTTTTAGTCCTAATTGCTCTATGATGTTTGTTATCTTTTGCATATCTGGATTAAAGTCTCCCAAAGCAATATTCTCTATGATTGTACCGGCAAAAAGTTCTATCTGTTGTGGAACTGAACCCACATAACGGCGCAAGCTTCTATTACTCAGATTCTTTATCTGATAACTGCCTATACGTATTTCTCCATCTTGTATTGGATAGATATGCTGCAACAGGGATACCAATGTTGTTTTGCCCGACCCACTTTCTCCCACAATAGCTGTTGTTTTTCCTGTCTCTATTTTCAAGTTAAGTTTCTCAAAGACTTGCTTTCTCGAACCATATCTGAAATATACATTTTCAAAGACAATACCATTTATCATATCAGGCTCAAGGTCGAAGCACAACATACTCTCTTCCTCTACCTCCAAATCCATGATTTGGAATAGGCGGTCGGCAGCTATAAGTGCATCTTGTATGGTCTGGTTTGAGGTTATTATCGAACCGATAGGAGAAATGACATATCCTACCAACGAGTAGAACAGCATCAGAGTACCAGGTGTAATGGATTTGTCGATGACCAAGGTACTACCAACCCATAATACCACAATGGTTATACCTGTAGATATGAATTGCACTCCGTTATTTGCCAAGATAGATCCATAGATGCTGCGAAAAGTATTCTTCAATAATACCACAAATCGATTTTCTGTTTTCAGATTGGCAAAATCTTCCACACCAAATCTCTTGATGGTGGCAATAGAGTTAAGAGACTCTACAAGCTGCGACTCCAAGTCGGCACTGCTCTCCATGATTTTTCGTTGATACTTACGATTCAGTTTATTGAATCCCCAGAATACCAACAAGAACAATGGAGCCGAAGCAAGCGTTATCAGAGCTAACTCCCAAGAGTAAACAAACATAAGGAACACGGAGAATATCAATATCATCATGTTTACTATCAAGTCGAGAGAAACATTATTGATAAAGTTTCTTATCTTGACAGCATCATTGACACGAGAGATAATCTCACCCACACGCATGGTATCAAAGAATTGTTGTGGCAAATGCAGCAAATGTTTGTAATAACCAAGGATAAGGGCTGCGTCAATACGTTGGCCTGTTTTTAGGGCAAGAATACTCTTCATCGAACCGATGAAAGTGCGCAATACGAGTAACACAATCATTATGACACTCATCAGATTGAGTAAGTTGAGATTTTCATCGACCAACACATAGTCGGTTATCTTGCCTACATATACAGATACAGAAAGTCCTAATACACTATATATCAAAGCCCCAAACAAAGCCTGCGTCATCATGCTTTTATGTGGAGCAAGTAGTTGTAAGAACTTCATGGTCATACTAACTTTTTCGTTGCCTTTCTCGAAAGTTTCGTTTGGCTCCAATATAACCAGAATCCCAGTCCACATTTTCTCAAATTCTTGCCTTGTTGCCTTATGCATTTCTCCATCAGCAGGATCCATGTAGACAACCCCCTTCTTACTTATCTTGTAGAGCACGACAAAATGGTGAAGTACTTCTTTTATCACCACATGAGCAATAGCTGGGATAGGTATCATGCAGAGTGCGTCATACACGCCTCTTACACCTTTGGCAGAAAAGCCTAATTTCTGTGCAGCCTCCACCATGCCCAGAATGTTGGTACCCTTCTGGTCGGTATAGGCATATTGGCGTATTCTGGCCACAGGCACTTTAAGCCCGTAGTGTGCGCATACCGAGGCGAGACATGCAGCCCCGCAATCTGTCACATCGTGTTGTTTTATCTTAATGCTTCTTTTCATCATCATTACTGTTTATTCGGTAATATATTGGGTAGGATTAATCCATTCATCTATATTTTGATATAGAATGTCAAACAGTGAGCGCTTGGTTATCATAAATCTCACATTTGCCACCATTCCTTTTTTGAGGTATCCTTTCATGCCAGTTTTCTTCATGACGAGAAACTTTTGTTGCAATTTGCATTTTACTTTAAAGTAAGTATTTCCTTTTTCATCCGACATATAATCGGACGACACATAAATGACAGAACCCATGACCGTGCCCCACTCATTATAATTGAATGAGGTGATTTGAACCTTGACAGGCATACCTACTGAGATATAGCCAATATCATTGGGCGATACGTATGCTTCTACATATATAGTGGAATCAGGACTGATGCCACAGATAGATTGCCCTGTCTGTACGCTGCTTCCACGATAGATTCCTGAAAATTGCTCTATGGTGCCATCTACCGGGCTACGCAATTCATACATATCTTTAACCTCCGCCTTTTCTTGATTTTGGGCAGATTGCATTTCCTTAAATTGGTTTTGATAATTGTTCAGTTCCGTTTGCCAAGTGCTTAACTGAGACTCTATAAGAGATGACAATTCCTCCTTTTTGCTTTGATAAGTAAAGAGATACTTTTCATATTCTTCCTCGGAGACAAGAAACTTGTCGAAGAGTATCTTTTCTCTGTTATATTCTCTTTTGGCTTGTTCTATAGCTACCTGTAATTCTTGTTTTTTGCTTACATACAGTTGGTATTCCTGTAGGCGAGTTGGTGATCGAAAAACAGAAGGCTTACCACCAAGAGATAAGGTCTTCAAGTCAGATATATGGTCTTCAAAATCTTTTAACCGATTGTCTTGATAGGCTATTTTTTCATGAGAAGAAGAGGCTCGAAAGCGAAGAAGGATATCTCCTTTCTTCACTTTCTGCCCTTCATAAACATATACATCATTTATTATTCCAGAGATCGTTGCTTTGATGTCAGTTTTCTCAATGGCTGGTCTTATCACACCATTACTTTGGATGGAAATATCAACATAGACGAATGGCAACAGTACGAATGCCAGGACTATGGTTGCTAATACCACCCAATAAATGACTTGAGACTTTGTCGTGTGCTGATAGATGTAGGTCTCAATACTATTCTCTATCCAAGCAGGAGGTAAAATCATAAGCGTGGATTTAAATCCTTTTTCTTTTTTAAAAAGTTGTATTGTTATAAAAATTTGCGGCAAAGGTACATCTTCTTTTGTTTATTATATGTTAAGTAATTGTTAGGTCTATGTTAGAAAATGCATCAGTCTGCAAATTATTTGAAACCTCAACAATGTCAGCCTCTATCATTCCAAATTCTTGCTTCTGGTATTTTTTTATTATTTGCCCTTCATGCATATAAAGAATATCATCGCAAATCTCAGACAATGAAGATATAAGATGGGAAGATATGATAATTGTTGTGCGCTTTTTTCTTTGTTGTTGACACCACTTTTTAAAGAAGATTACTCCTGTTAAGTCTAACCCATTGCATGGTTCGTCCAATATGTAGACGGAACATTTTTGCAAAACCAAACACAACAATGCTAATTTCTTCTTCATACCTAAGGAATAACTTGTGCAAAATGCATTAAGAGGTAATCTAAATACTTTATTTTGGAGTAGAATCTCATTTTCATCTATTTTTTGCTTTTTTGCACTCAAACAAAATTCAATATATTCCCTTCCTGTCATATAGGGATAAAAATATAGGGAATCAGGCAAATATCCAAAAGAAAAATAACCATCTATAGATATTGTCCCAATATATTTTTCCATTCGTAATATACATTTAATTAAGGTGCTTTTTCCTGCACCATTTTCACCGATGAGTCCATGTATCTTTCCTTGTTCGAAAATGCACGAAATATGGTTCAATGCCTCTTTGTTTCCATATACTTTAGTAACATTATCTATTTTAATCATTGTATTATATTTTTAATTTTAATGTAAGATAACACCCATAAAATTAGAGTTGTCATTATCTCTGCTACGATAAAAATCATATATAAATAGGTAATAATACTACCTATGATAAGAATGCACTCTAAGCAAACTTGCAGGAAAATATTAGTTCCGAATAATATCCGCAAACAGAGGCTCTGTACAATTAGTATACACCCTATTAGATATAATAGCAAACAATGAGTTGTATCTGAAGACGATAGCCAATATAATGTGATGAAAGGTATCTGTAATATTATATAATTCCTTAATAATAAATAGATTTTTAATCTAAAAAAATGCCTTACAGAGTAATAGCATAGGAAAAATTCTCTGCGGAAAGGCATGTTGAAGAAATCTACATTGATAATATTTAACATGATAATGCATGCAATTATCAAATTTTGATTGTTGACAATTCCTCCGATTAATGCTATAATCATTAAAGAAAAATACACAATATATGTTTTTCTAAAACCACCAACTATCTCATAGCATCCTTTAGTTAAGAAGGGATGGCTTATAATAGGATATGTCATTTTGTTTGGTAGAAATGTAAGCAATCCGATAATAAAAAAAAGTAAGATGTCGCCATAGCATTTGTGTAGAACTATTATGCCAATAAATGGTATTGCAATTACTAAATATTGACAAAATAGTAAATACTTATATCTTTGACCATACAGCGCATGCAATAAGTTGATGTCACCGCGATTAAAATGATAACCTATAATGACAAATGCATATGTTCCTATTGTCCACCCAATCGAGAGGTGAATCATAACATAGCCCCATATAAATAAAAACATTATCAAGAAGGCAGAAGCAAATCCTAACTGTTTTAATATTCTATAGATTATTAAAATATGAACCTTCCAAAAAGCGAGTATTTCTCTCATGTTGCTGTTATAACCACAGGGGATGCACCGATATTATTATACCGTTGCATCCCTTAAGAACTTAACTTAGAAAGCCTTTTGTGTACCTACTATCAAAAGCAGTAAAATTAATCCTGCTTCAACAAAAAAACCTCCTTCCGTAGTTGTCATTTCGTCTACAGACAACTCGGCTAATGCTACATTTTGATTTACCATTGTTGTTATTTTTAAAGGGTTAAACATAGAGTAGGTCTTTTTAATGGCGATGTATCTATACAAAATTAATTTGTTAGAAAATCTCCTGGACCTAAAATTTCTTTAGAGGTGTTAGTTTCATATCAGTTCTTTATTCAAGTGTCTAATATTATGCCAAATCCACAGAGGCCTACACCTATCATTTTATTACTTCCTTTTTGTGGATATTACATAATTGGCGGATATGAATCCTTACTTAATTCTTTAATAATCTTTTTTGCGACTTTCCATAATTCACCCAACACTGAGCCACCATAATTGTTTTGTTGCTCAACTGTACTCAATGGAATCAACATTCTCTCCTTTAAATTTAAATTCTTTTCCATGTTTTTAATTTATTTGAAATAAGTTTTCTAACTAAAGTAAGCTTACAGAACTTGCTCCCCCATTCGAAGCGATAAATTCTGCTGCAAAAGTAGAATTTTAGAATCATACCGAATGTTAGGAAATTGTTAGTTTTATGTTAAATCTATTGTCATTTTTACAAATATGAAATCCAGGACAAGTACCATTTCTTCCAACTTCTTCATAATTTTAAGTTTTTATGTTTCACAAAAGATAAAACACTTTGTCTGTGCAAGCTGTTCTATAAATGTCGAATGATTAATATCAATCAGGGACATTTATAACTTTATACTTCCCATTTCCATAGAAAATGATGATAGGTCTTCCACCGAATATGTTTCGGCATTCCATTTCTGTTAATTCTTTTACCATAATTATATCTCTTTTATTGTTATTAGTTTATTTGCTGCAAAAGTAGTATTTTTAAATAATGCTAAATGTTAGAGAATTGTTAGTTTTATGTTAGATTTATTATTATTTTTGCAAATATGAAATCAAATAAGTATATTTTTGTATCTATAGTAGGAATTTTATCTGTATTGTTTCTTCAAGCAATGTGGATTCGCCAAACTGTTCTATATACAGAAACTAACATGGTTGAAGATATTAACAAAGTGGTCGTTAAATCCATGTTTTCAGAAGTATATAAAAGGTTTATATACGTTCCTGCTGAAACTCGGATAGCAGGTGCTCCAGATTTGTCTACGCCTAAATTTCAAGGTATAGAATATATAGAAGAAGGAGTTTTTAATGCCACACATAAAGATATAAATTATAGAAGTTTAGGTGGGTTCTTTCAGAAGAATATACAGGCAAAAGGATGGGATTATGCATATATTATATATAAGGTAGAAGCGAACAAGAAAATAGTTGTGGCCAAGAGCAACTCTCTGCCTTCTATTATCATCAATAAAATTTCTTCTCAATACATTCCAGTAAGAATCAACAAGTCTATAGGAATACAAGTAGAATTACTAAACCCTATTAATTTGTTTTTTAAACAGTTGGGACTAATCATACTTAGTAGCTTCATTATTGGAATGTTTATCTTATTATGTGTCGTAAAATTATACAAGGCCATTCGTTTGTTGCAAGAAGCAGCAAGAGTTAAGAAGGAGTTTACCTATTCTATGATTCACGATATAAAGACTCCCCTTTCAACCATCCAATTATCACTGACAGCTTTAAATAATAAAAGAGTTATAAATAATGAGGAAAAAAGAACAAAATATCTAAATGTAATCAATGCAGAAACGCAGCATGCCTATCAATTAATCCATAATATTCTGACAATCTCCAAGTCTGAGTCAAAAAAATTAGAGCTACATAAAGAGACTGTAGACCTTTCTGTTATTCTTTCAAGAATAGAGAATAATTTTATAACAAACCATCAGAAGATCATTACATTTGAGAACCAACTCAATTGCCCAAACATCTATGCAGATATAGAGTACCTAAAAGAAATATTCTATAACTTGATAGATAACTCTGTTAAATATTCCGATAAAGCCGTCACTATTCGTGTCTCTTCTGAGAGAGTGAATAAAGGTGTTGTTATTCGTTTTTGGGATAATGGTTTTGGAATAAAAAAAGACGATCAAAAGATTATATTTGATAAATTTGAGCGTGCTTCAGCTTCTAATAGAATGATAAAAAAAGGAGGCGCGTCTGGCTTTGGAATGGGGCTGACTTATGTTTTCCAAGTTATAGATGCACATCACGGTATGGTAACTGTAGATAGTGAACTCGGAAAATATACCGAGTTCACCATATTCTTGCCAGATCAAGATGCAAGCAATGGGGGGGGGTGAAGAAGGATTAGATGGACTTTATCAATGAAAAGCCTACCCCACGTGTGGTCTCTATTTGCACAAACGCGTCTATTTGAAGATCTTTTCGAAGGTTTGTTATGACAACATCAAGTCTTCGCGCAAGATAGAAATCTTTCTCATCACTTCCCCAAAGGATATTCTGTATGGTCTCCCGCTTGATGATTGCATTTTTGTTCTTGGCAAGAAGTTCTAATGTCTTTGATTCTTGTCGTCCCAATTTCAAGCAGATTTTTCCATCTTCATCTTTTAAACATGTGTGTTCTGGATCCAATATATGTTTGCCAATCTTGACGCAATTCGAGACATTACGTCTCTCTATTCCTCCTTTGAGTTTTAGCAATGCCTTGACATGACAATCAAGTTCCTCTGGCACAAAAGGCTTCTTGATATATTCATCAACACCAACATTATACCCTTCTTTCAGTTTGGACGGTGAAGTGAGGTTGGTGGTAAACATAATGATGGTCTCGCCATCTAATTCACGGATATGCTTTACCATGTCAATGCCGTTCATTACAGGCATGTCAATATCTGAGATGATAACATCAGGCTTGAATGTTTCCCAAGCCTTGATACCATCTTTACCGTTGCAGGCTGTTATAATCTCATAACCACCAATGACATCTTCCAACGTGTTTTTCTCGACAAATGCGAGATTCCCGTCATCTTCCACCAGAAGTAATTTTATGTCTGCCATAGTTGTTTGTTAGTCTTTCTATTTGATTGACGGTGCCAAAGATACGAAAATAAATCCTGATAGCGGCATCATTCAGAGATTATTTTCGTGAAATATAAGCATTTAAAACAGACCTTACTTTAAAGTAGACTCTGTTTACGAACTATTGTCTAATCGTTGATAGTTTCTATTTCTTACAATTTGGCTGGGTCATAAAACTGTAGTTTCTTCATTTCTGCTTGTTCTTCTGGCGACAGGAGTGGCAATCTATGGACTGACATATAGTTTTCTATCGCTTGAGTAGCTTCTTGCGGTTGCAGATTAATGCCTGATTCTTTCTTCTTTTCATCTACATATTCTTGTTCCGTAATAAACAATTCTGTAACAACGTGAATTAACTGTTTATGAGAATCCTTTTTATGCCAATAATTGTAACTTTGATCAGTTTTCTGAAAAATCAAGTTTTTAAAGGAATAATAATCCTCATCACTTAATCGGTATGCCTCCGTGAATTTGTCACTTACTATTTCCTGCGAAAAACCAAATATATTTTGAGAAAGCTTGTCATATGTAGGCACCATGTCCATTTCTATCTTACAGCATTTACTGACAGAATCAGTTGTTATTCTTCCTATTGTTTGACTGTCTTTTTTGATATATCCAACATTTGCAGAATCTTGAATAGTATACTTTTTACGACATTCCTCTATAAAAGTTGTTCCTTCTGGCCACGGACGAAATGTTGCTTGATCGCTAAGCATAAAGGCTCTTTTCTTATCTTTGCTGATAAGCTCTTCATTTCTTAGATAACGACAGCCATATTTTCTTAAATATACTTTTTCATTTTTTAGATTGATATAGTATTCCACGATACCATCCACGTAATACTTAAGCAAAGAATCATTGTGTTGATAACTACGATAATATCCCTTTAATCTTACAAACTTAGGTTGCTTACCACTTATCGTGACATCTTGTAATTTTACCTGCCCTAATACCTTTAGCGGTAGAAGCAATAAAACTAAATACAAATATTTCATAATTTAATAATTGTTGAATTCCGTTGTCGCCTGCAAAGTTACAAAATATACGAATACTTTTTGTAGGTTAACTGTTAGATTTATGTTAATTGTGCACACTTTAAAAAGTCAGAACACAATCAATCTGAAGTTCAGAAGTTATAGAATTTAAAGAAGTTGTTACTCCCTTCGGTCGTCGTTAAAAGTTATAGCCAATAGTCTTGGATGGAATGACAACGAAAAAGCAGGAACTTCTATCGAGGAGCTCCTGCTTTTGTATTTATTGTATGAAAGTTTATTTTGCTATGTTATGCCGAGGCAGTCTGTCGGATGATGACAGAATTATGAATATCTGATAATCTGTCCAGGAGTAAGCTTCTTGTCCTTCTTGTAACCATTGAGGTGGCAGATCTTCTCAACACTGACGCCACGCTTCTCGGCGATAGAACTGAGAGTCTCGCCGTACTTAACCTTGTGGTAAAGCTTCTCGCCACTTGCGCTGGCTTCGTATCTGCCCACAGAGCCTCCGTTGACTTCCTCGCGTGTGTAGCCTCCGTTGCCCACTTTTCCACGAACCGAGTTGGCTGCAATGCCCTCGTTCTCGTATGTGTTGCGGTTGAAGTCATAGTAGTCGCCCACTACGTCCTGGTTACGGAAGTCGAACATCAAGGCAGGGTTCAGGGCTACGCCACAGAGACGAGTCTCAAAGTGGAGGTGCGAACCTGTGCTTCGACCGGTATTTCCACCGAGTCCTATCACTTCGCCGGCTCTTACGTCCTGATTCTCTTCTACGAGCTGTGCAGAAAGGTGACCGTAGATAGTCTCCAGTCCGTTGTTGTGACGAATAACGATGTATTTGCCATATCCGCCTCTCTCATATCTTACGATACGTACTTTTCCTGAGAAGGCAGCACGTATGGTGTCGCCGATATATACTTTGATGTCCATACCCTTGTGGCTACGGCCAAATTGCGCACGATAACCGAAGTTGCTGGTTACCACGCGGCTCTGGGTAGGCATACAGAAATGACGAAGGTCTATACGGAAATGCTCAGGCAGCGATGTGGCTTTGTGAGCGTATTTATTGGAGAAATCTTCATAGAGCTCGCTGGCTGGGTTCTCGCGCTCTTCCATCTGGCGATAATGAGAGATGGCTAAAGTGTCGAGCGACTTCATTCGATGATCTACCGGTGCCTGACGTGCCAGAAGGTCTTGAGCCTGAGTGGGCACGGCAGCGAGGGACAATAATACTCCTACAAAGATTTTACTTATCTTGCTTTTTAAACTCATAATTCTAAATTAATACTCTTTTAGGTTGGTCGTTTAGCATACAGAACAATAAGAATTCTGTACGGAAAATCGCAATGCAAAGTGCTCTAAGATGCGATTTTGTTATATAGACGTTGCAAATATAACAAAAATAATTCAAATAACCTAATGGATTAACATAAATTATTCGGTCTTTAACATGCTCGTTTTCACTCGGATAGCTTTCGAATGCAGTTTATATATAGGCGAATTGGCATAATTATTGCATGAAAAGTCGAAAGCTGAATTTAACATTTTTTCTGTTTCTCGTTTTTCCTTTTTTTACTCTTGTTGGATATCTCTGTTCTTTTGTAATTTATCCATTTTTCAGATATCTGAGCAGAGCTACGGCAGGTGAATGTCCCATGAAGATGTACTTCTTTACCTCCGGACTTGTGAAGTGGTTGCACTGTGTATAGGCTTTATAGAGTTCATCGAGATTGATGGTAAATTCTTTGCCTGAGCTTTCTCTTATACCGATGATCATCTTGGCGGTGACGTGCAGTCGGATGTATCTGATGCCTGTTACGCTTTCTATCTCTTTGATGCCTATGAGCTTTTCTCTCATTTTCTCCTTGGTCAGGTCGGGCCGTGGCTCTGGCTCGCGAACCAGTGGTTTGCGACCACGCTTCTTGGGTGTGGAGGCAGGCACAGTGGCTGGCGTGGTGGGCATGTCGGGGAAGAGGTTTCCTTCAGATGTTTGTTCTTTTATTGCCATTTTTGCTTCTGTTTTACTTGATGTTGATAGCCTGTGTTGTCTGGTTGAGGGGACTGCCGCTAACTGATGGCAGCCCAGTTGATGTTGGTTTTCTTCAGCTCTCTGAGCCTCGACCATAATGGTGCGTACTGGGGAAGACTGCATTGCGGATCGGCCTCGATAACAGCTTGCGCCTCCTGTCTTGCCAGTTGCACAAGTTGACCATCGCGTGCTATGTTGGCTATCTTCAGGTCGAAGGCTATTCCGCTTTGCTGCGTTCCCTCCAGGTCGCCAGGGCCTCGAAGCTTCAGGTCGGCTTCAGCTATTCGGAATCCATCATTGGTGTCGCACATGATGTCGATTCGCTTTCTTGTATCCTCGCTCAACTTGTAGTTGGTTACCAGGATGCAGTAGCTTTGGTCGCTTCCTCGTCCTACTCGTCCTCTGAGCTGGTGTAGCTGAGAGAGTCCGAATCGCTGCGCATCCAGAATCACCATGACCGAGGCGTTGGGCACGTTGACGCCTACCTCGATGACGGTTGTGGCAACGAGTATTTGGGTTTCGCCCTTCACAAACTTCTCCATCTCAGTTTCCTTCTCTGCAGGTTTCATCTTGCCGTGCACTTTGCTGAGGTTGTAGTCGGGGAAGGCTTCCTTGAGAGTCTCGAAGCCTTCTTCCAGGTTTTTCAAATCGCTCTTCTCGCTCTCTTTGATGAGCGGAAATACGATGTAGACCTGTCGCCCCATGTTGATCTGGCGTCTGATGCTCTGATAGAGAGAGGTCAGTTGGGTGTCGAACTTATGCAGCGTCTGTATGGGTTTTCTGCCAGGCGGCAGTTCGTCGATGACACTTACATCCAGGTCGCCGTATATAGTCATGGCAAGGGTGCGTGGTATAGGGGTTGCCGTCATGACCAATACATGCGGCGGATTCAGGCTCTTGCTCCATAGCTTGGCTCTTTGTGCCACACCGAAGCGATGCTGTTCGTCGATGACAGCCAGTCCTAAGTGTGCAAACTGCACGGTTTCTTCTATGATGGCATGAGTTCCCACCAATATCTGCACCTCTCCGCAAGCCAATGCGTCGAGTATGGCCTGTCGCTTTTTGCCTTTTACGATGCCCGTCAGCAGTTCCACCCTGATGTCCATCCCCTTCAGAAACTCCCTGATGGTTTGCAGATGCTGTTCTGCCAAGATTTCGGTAGGAGCCATCAGGCAGGCCTGGAATCCATTGTCGAGTGCTATGAGCATGGTCATCAGTGCCACGAGTGTCTTGCCCGATCCTACATCTCCCTGCAGAAGTCTGTTCATCTGTTTGCCGCTGCACATGTCGGCGCGTATCTCATGCATCACCCGCTTTTGTGCTCCGGTAAGACTGAAAGGCAGGTTGTTCGCATAGAAACTGTTGAATATCTCTCCCACACGGTTGAACACATATCCCCGGTATTTGCGTCGCTGGTCGCTCGCGTACCTTAATATATTGAGTTGCACGTAGAACAGCTCCTCAAACTTCAGCCGCACCTGTGCCTTCTGCAGTTCCTGATGAGAGTGTGGATAATGTATGTTGCGGAAGGCCTCGTCGCGTGAGACAAGGTGCAGACGATGGGTGATAAAGTCGGGCAGGGTTTCTGGCAGGGCAGGAAGCTTCTCTATCAGCGCCTTGGCTATCTTCTCTATGGCGCGCGATGTAAGCCCCATCTTTTTCATCTTCTCGGTGGTGCCATAGTAGGGCTGCATGCCCATGTCGGAGAGTTGCAGCGACTGTGCGTCGTCGATATCGGGGTGAGCAAACTGGAAACGTCCGCCATAAAGCGTTGGCTTGCCGAAAACAATGTATTCGGTATCGGTCTTGTAAGTCTTGTAGATGTATTTTGCGCCGCGAAACCAAACTAAGTCAGCCACTCCGAATCCGTCGGAGAAGTGGGCTACTACCCGTTTGTTGCGTTTTCCCATGTCGAATTCCTCGAAACTGAGGATCCTTCCCTTTATCTGTACAAAGGGCATTTCCGGTGTCAGCTCGCTGATGTGGAACACCTTGGTGCGGTCTACATATTTATAAGGGTAGTATTCGAGCAAGTCACCATACGAGCAGATGCCGAGCTCCTTGCTCAGAATCTCTTTCTTCTTAGGACCTACGCCAGGCAGGTACATGATGTCTTGGTCTAAAATACTACTCATTTTTTTAAGTGAAGAGTGAAGAATGAAGAGTGAAGAATTCCCTTGTTTTTATTCTGCTAATAGGGCTTCTGCCACCTTGATGTCGAAGGGGGTTGTAATCTTGATATTCTCGCGGTTGCCTTCCACCATAGCCACCTGGCATCCTAAGCTTTCCACCACCGAGGCATCGTCGGTAAACTGAGCCTTGTAACCCTGATTGAAGGCTTGCTTGGCAAGAGCAATGTCGAAAGTCTGAGGAGTCTGTACCACACGATAGTCGTCGCGCATCACGTTTTTGCCTCCTCCACGCTGGTCTATATAGCGCAGTGTGTCGGTCACAGCATATACGGGTATGGCGGCATATTCCTCGCGGGCGGTCTCGTAGCATTCGTCTATGACTGAGGTTGATACGAATGGGCGCACACCGTCGTGTATTCCCACCACTCCGTCGGCGTCATCGGGAATAAGCGCCAGTCCGTTCTTTGATGACTGGAAGCGGGTGTCGCCACCATTGGCTATCTGGTGCTTGATGTCGAAATGATGCTCCTCGCAAAGCTGGTGCCAGTATTCCTGCTGGCTCTCGGGCAACACAAGGATGATGTTGATGTCGGGGTTGTATTCGTAGAAGCGCTCTATAGTGCGCATCAGTATGGGCTTGCCGGCTACAGGCAGAAACTGCTTGGGCGTTTCTGTTCCCATGCGCAGTCCTTTGCCTCCGGCAACAATGATTACGTAATCCATAATTTAAGTGAAGAGTTAAGAATTATTTGTTGCTCATCAGGTGTGTGTACCTCATGCCTTTCTGCAGTTCTGCCACAGCCTCGTCGCCTACGAAGTAGCTCAATATCTTGTAGGCATAGGGCAGGGTAGCAGCCGGACCTTCACCTGTTATCACGTTGCCGTCCTCCTCATACAGATGGCCAGTATACTCGGTGTCGGCAGCAAAGTATTGTTCAAAACCAGGATAGCAGGTAGCCTTCTTGCCGTTGAGGATGCCCGTGCTTGCCAATACCATAGGGGCAGCACAGATGGCACCTATGCGCTTGCCGGCCTTGTGATGAGCGATGAGCGCCTGTCGCACGCCCTCGTGCTCGTTGAGATGAGTGCTGCCTGGCATTCCTCCAGGCAGCAAGAGCATGTCGGCATCGCCGAAGTCCTTCACGTCCTCAAAGCGCATGTCGGCTTTCAGCGTTACGCCATGAGAAGTTTCTACCCATTCGCTGCCCGTAATGCTTACGGTCTTGATGTCTACACCACCTCTGCGAAGTATGTCTACCGGAGCCAAACCTTCGATTTCCTCGAAGCCATTGGCAAGAAATTCGTATACCTTTGCCATAATTTTATGTTCTTTTTGTCTGATTATTCGATTTATATTATTACCTTTGCAAAAGTAAGAATAATAATTGAAACAGCAAAATAAATGACACGACAACCATTGAAATTTGCGATATTTGGCAATGAGTACCAGGCCAAGAAGTCTACTTCGATAGAGAAAATCCTGGACTATTTAGCGCAGAAAGGCGCCGAAATCTATGTGGAGAATGCCTATTACGAGTTTCTCACCCGCAGTCAGCACATCGATGTGAAGGCGGCAGGAGTGTTCGAGGATTATAACTTCGATGTGGATTATGTCATCTCCATGGGAGGCGACGGCACCTTCCTCAAGGCTGCCAGCAGAGTGGGAGCCAAGGGAACACCCATCATCGGTGTCAATATGGGACGACTGGGCTTCCTGGCTGATGTGTTGCCTGGCGAGGTGGAGGCAGCCTTGGACAGCTTGTATGCCGGTGAGTGCCAGATAGAGGAACATGTCGTCATTCAGGTAGAGGCAGAGGGAGGTGTCTTGGCAGGCAATCCTTTTGCCCTTAACGATATTGCCGTGCTGAAGCGTGACGATGCGTCCATGATTTCTATTCGCACGCAGGTGGATGGAGAGTTTCTGGTTAACTACCAGGCTGACGGACTGATAGTGACCACTTCTACGGGCTCTACAGCCTACAACCTGTCGAATGGCGGACCTATCATCATTCCCCAGAGCAGCAGCCTGTGTCTCACGCCCGTGGCTCCTCATAGTTTAAATATTCGTCCCGTCGTCATTAATGATACGGCAGAGATAACACTCGATGTGGAGAGCCGTAGCCACAACTACCTTGTTGCCATCGACGGACGCAGTGAGCGAATGACTGAAGGCACACGTCTCGTTATCCGCAAGGCTGCCCATACCATTAAAATAGTAAAACAGCGCAACCAGCGATACTTCTCCACTCTGAGAGAGAAGTTGATGTGGGGTGCCGATCAGAGAGGAAGATGAATTTAAGTGAAGAGTGAAGAACGAAGAGTGAAGAATTCAAATGAAGAGATGGATGAAGATAATCAAGGTTCCCAAGTTCAAGTATGATGCCAAGACCCTGCTCAAGTGGCTTTGGCGTTCCTGGCGTGGCAACCGTCTGCAGGCTACGCTCAATGCTGTTGTCGGCTTGCTGTCTGTTGCTGTCAGTTTAGGACAGGTGTGGGCGGTGAAGCATGCCATCGATGTGGCTTCGCATGCCGTGCAGGGCAATATCTATTGGGCTGTGGCATTGATGGGTGGACTGATATTATGCGATTTCGCACTCAACATCTCTGGCATCTGGATAAGAAACCTCCTGGGCATCAAGGCGCAGAACCGTATGCAGCAACGTATGCTCGACCGCATCCTTCGTTCGGAGTGGCAGGGCAGGGAGCGCCTTCATTCGGGTGATGTGCTCAACAGGCTTGAGGGGGATGTGTCGCAAGTGGTAGGCTTCCTTACCGAGACTATTCCAAGTACCTTAAGCGTCCTGGCGCTTTTCCTCAGCGCCTTCTTCTATCTCTTCTCCATGGATAAGCTCTTGTCGGTAGTCATCGTCGTTATGATTCCCATCTTCCTGGCTTTCAGCAAGGTGTATATGGGCAAGATGCGATTCCTGACCCGTCAGGTGCGCGATACCGACAGTAAGGTTCAGAGTGTGCTGCAGGAAACCATCCAGCACCGCATGCTTATCAAGACCTTGGAGAGTAACAGCGTCATGGTGGAACGGTTGGAGAACACCCAGTGCGAGCTTCGCTCCAAAGTGGTGCGTAAGACCATATTCAGCGTGTTCAGCAACTTGGTTCTTAACTTTGGCTTTGCCTTGGGCTATCTGGTGGCATTCCTTTGGGCTGCCGTGCGCATGAGTGCAGGCTCGCTTACCTTTGGCGGCATGACTGCCTTTCTGCAGCTTGTCAACAAGATACAGGGTCCGGCACGCAACCTTGCCAAGCTGGTTCCTGCCTTTGTGGGGGTGTTTACTGCTGCCGAACGACTCATGGAGTTGGAGGAAAATCCATTGGAGGAACAGGGTGAGCCAATAGAGATAGATTCGCCTTGCGGCATTCGCCTTGAGGGAGTGAGTTATGCCTACAAGGAAGAGCAGTCTGAGGACGATTCAGCTTCCGATGCCCGCAATGTCATTCATCAGCTCGATTTCGATTTCACACCAGGCAGCTGTACTGCTATCTTGGGTGAGACAGGTGCCGGCAAGACAACTCTTGTTCGCCTTATCCTGGCTCTGCTTCGTCCGCAGCAAGGTCAGCTCTCTATATATAATAAGGTGAAGAGTCAGACGCTCACTCCGCTTCATCGATGCAACTTTGTTTATGTGCCTCAGGGCAACACGCTGATGAGCGGAACTATCCGCGACAATCTGCGGTTGGGTAAGCTCGATGCTACTGATGAGGAGATGGTGGAGGCTCTGCATAAGAGTTGCGCCGACTTTGTGATGGAGTTGCCTGCAGGCTTGGATACTCTTTGCAGCGAACAGGGAGGAGGACTGAGTGAAGGACAGGCGCAGCGTATTGCCATAGCCCGCAGTCTGTTGCGCAATCGCAGCATCATGCTCTTCGATGAGGCTACGAGTGCCCTTGACCCAGAAACCGAGCGCCAGCTATTGCAGAACATCCTGTCTTCTCACGACAAGACCATTATCTTCATTACCCATCGTCCTGCTGTGGTCGACTATTGCGACCAGGTGCTCAGAATAGAGCGCACCAACAACAGTTGAATATTTCCTCTTCAAGAGTGAGGGAGACATAACCGAATGTCTTCTATGCTCAGTCCTGTGGCTTGGGAAATAATTTCCAAAGGAATGTTCTGTGAAAGCAGGTTGCGGGCTATTGCTTTTTTCTCTTCAGCTCTTCCTTCAACTCTTCCTTCAGCTCTTCCCTCAGCTCTTCCCTCAGCTCTTCCTTCAGCTCTTCCCTCAGCCAATCCTTCTAATTTAGCATTGCCGAGTACGTCATTCTGAATCATGATGGCATTGATATGCTCGTCGTATGCGTGACGTTCTGCATCCGACATCTCGTAGTATTTTAGCTTCTCGCGAGCCTCTTGCAGACCTGGAGCTTTAGTGTCTGGAGAGATAACGCCATTCTTCAGATAGTTTACCCATTCTTCCAATGGTGATTTTGCCACTTTATTGAACTCGTTGACACGCACAAGGATATAGGTAGGGAAAATCTCAGAAGGTGATTTTCTTACGATATTGTTCTTTTCCTTGGCACTTATCACGAGCTGGTCTTTCGTGTGCAGACCTGTAAAATTGTTCTGTCCGATATAGATGTAGTCAGAACCTTTTCCGAGATCGAAGTATAAGATGCTGATAGAATACACCTTTTTCACCTCCTTATAGCTGTTGCCGAGGTTGATATGCTCAGTAATAGCTTTTGCTACTCCATAAAGAACTCGCTCTAAGTAGTACAGCTCACTTGTGTTTTGTATTTCCACAATGATAATTTCTCCCTTGCTGTTTCTGGCTTTTATATCAACGCGGTTGAACTTATCATCTTCTTTCTGCTGATTACTTTCACTTTCCAGTATTTCTATGATTTTTACTTCTTCATTCAGAAATACGGTAAGGAATCCTTCCAAAACGTCAAAATTAGCTTTCTGACGGAGTAATCTTTTGATTGCCCAGTCGAAACGGATGTATCTATCTCTCAGTTCTGCCATAATAAAACCTCCTTTTTGTTTAAATGATAATTGCCGAGTGCAGGATATCTTTTGCAAAGATACATTTTTTCCCTTTTGCTTCCAAATGTTTTACCGAAAAAATGATATTTCTTCTTTCTCGGCTATTTTACTCTATACGAAAAACTGGCGACCCTCGCATAACGTGAGCCGCCAGTTGAATAGATGAATTATATGTTAGGTTTTTTATTTACTTGATAACTACCTTTTTGCCATGGTGGATATAGATGCCAGCCTGGTTGGGCTTTTGGTTCATCTTCATACCACTAAGGGTGTACCAGGCATTGTTGACGTTTTTGCCTGTATTCTCGGTGATAGGCTGGTCGATGCCAGTGTTTACTTCTTTAGTGACATTAGTTACGACATATTGTCCACTGCTTTTTCCTGGACCAACCTTGAAGAAGACGGTTGAGTTGATTCCACGGCAGTCTTCAGACTGAGAATTCGCTGCTGTTCCTGCATCGTTAGGTTCACAGAAAACAAAGTTGAGCATTCCGTCTTTCTGGGTAATGGTGAAGTCTTTATAGTACCAGTTTTTGCCATCAATCATCTTGGTCTGTGTAATGGTGGTCCCAGGCCAGTCTGTTTTTACGTTGATGTTGCTCCAGATGTGGAAGTTTACCTTCTTCCAATTGACGGCATCTGTGTTTACATAAACAGTGATTTTGTATGGCTCGAAACGCTTGATGCTATAGTTATAAGTGCGAATACCGCTTATGGTTCCGTTGATGAGCAGACCCACCTTCAGTGTGCATGAACTGCTGATGTTGATAGATGTACCGCTTGTTGCCTGAGTGCTGCTGGCTGTAGGGTCGCTGCCATTGGTGGTGTAAACCAACTTGGCATTGCTGTTCTTGCTGACAGCGGTAAGAATTGTTTTGAATCCTTCTTCGTATGTGCCAGAAGCTTTGTCTGCCCATGCAGTCTCTGAGTTGTTTGACAGATAGTACATGTAGTTTTTGCCAGAGAGGATGCGGGTATATTCAGTCTTTGATGGGGTAGTCATCATGCTTGGAATACCTACAACAACCAACAACTTGCGACCATTGGTTCCGTTTACTGCATTGGCAAAATACTCTTTCTTATTGTCATAATTATTGTAAGAACTTGTGTTGGTGATACCTGCCAATTTGCGGGCCTCTATCATGCTCTTCAGCTCGTGCTCGTATGCTTTCCAGTGAGGCTGGAAGATACAAGGAGTACCAGGCATGGCTATCATGAATGCGTTAGCAGCAGGAATATATGCAGTAGGGATAGGGTCTTTGCTTCCCTCGTTGCTATTGTCCTTGCGTACCTGTATGTCGTGGTTTTCTACGAAGGTTATGGCATAACGGCGATAGGAAGCATCAGACATCAGACTGGCTTCATTCAACTTTCTCCAGTCGTTGTTTTTGATTGCATTGGTCATGTTGTAGTGGAATTGGAAGTCAAAGGCACCGCTCTTCTTGCCTGTATTGTTGATCCAGTTCTTGATATTGCCTACACCATCCCAATACTCGCCTACGGAGTACTGAATACCTGTTGCTGTGTTGTAGTCGCCCACATGGCTTGCGTTGAAACCTTTTACCATGTCGTAGCGGAAACCTTCGTAGCCAAGTCTTCTTTCAAGAATTTCAAGTAAGCCTTTACCACTTTCTGTACGTTTGCGCTCTTGTGGTCCAGGTCGCGGCAGTCTCCAAAGTCAGAGCCTTCATCGTTGTTGTTGCTGAGGCTGACACCTTCTTTTTGAGCTTGTGTTGCCGTTTTGCCACCATCGTCGTTTTTGCAGATGTCGGTAGGCAGCATTTGGTAGGTCACACCCTTGTATGTTTCAGCTGGGAAAGTGAACCAACCCTCGGTATTGCGGTGGTTGATAACTACATCGGCAATGGTTCCGATACCATTGTTTTTAAATGTCTTGATCATGGAACGCAACTCGTCTTCTGTTCCGAAACTGGAGTTGTGGTTGAAATAGTAATAGGGTTTATAGCCCATTACCTGTACGGGTTCAGCACATTTTCCGCTCTGAGGAACCCATACGAGGTCGATGAATCCTTTGAACTCTGTAGTCTGAGCCTCAAGAGCTTTCCATTGTGCAGCCTCGTATGCATTCCAAGAGAAGCCCTGCAGCATGACTCCATTGTAGTTTGCCGGCCATCCCTGTGCCGAAGCACTGATTACTGCTAAGAGTGCAATAAGTGTCAAGTAAACTTTCTTCATATTCTTCTTGTTTTTTTGTTTTCGGTGGTAAAGTTATGATTTTCTTTTGTAGTGGCAATCTTTTCTTGACCTAAATCAAGCAAACGACTTGCGCAAACGTTTGCATTTTCTGTGCAAATTCATAGTATCTGTCATGACCTCAGTTCAGAATCATGTTGTTTCCAAAGAGAATTTGAGGATTCCCAGGTTCACACCAAAGGTAAGCTTGCGCATTTTCAGTGGCAAGCATGTAAAGCCCTTGTTCTGTAAATGCATGTGGAGCAACAGTGGAATGCTTGAGGGAATTGAACCGGTGAAAATTTTCCACCAGTTCCTGTTTCTCGCTGCTATTCAGTTCAATAACATAACCTGTAGGAAACTTTTTGGGGTTATTTTTAACAGCTTTGTTTATATCTCTTGTCTCCACTCCATACAATTCTGCAACATCTCTGTCAAGAATAACTTGAATATTCCTGACGACTATGATTTTACTTTCTGTTTTTACTATATCTTCTTGATGTCCCATATTTTTTATTTATTAGGATGATGCCGCTAAGGTACAACATTTCCCTCGTAACCACCAAATGCTGGTGAGGAATATGAGCAAACAATAGCCAAATCGAGCGTTTTTTCTTCGATTTGGCTAAAGAATCGCTTGCGTTCTCAAATATTTTCCTTAAATTTGCAACGCAATAAACAGCTAAAGAATATCAGTTATGGAGCAAATAGTAGGCAGAAAGACAGAAATCACACAGTTGACATAATATTTTAATTCTGGCAAAGCAGAGTTTGTAGCAGTATATGGAAGAAGACGTGATTTTGTAGAAGAAACTGGTGTTCGGCATGGCATCTTACCTACGCTAATAACTACATTCGGCATCCGCCCCAATGCCCATTCAGCAATTGCACAAGTGCAACTGACAATGGATGACTTGTTTGATGATATGGGATAATTATTAAAAAACTTGAAAACATTTGGTTGTCTCGATAATTATTGCGTAATTTACGCAACGTAAAAAGCGCAATAAGATTATGGCAACAATTAACAACCCTTTCGTGATGTATGGATACAAAGGAGCAGAGTACTTTTGTGACCGTGAGAAAGAAACAGAGAAGATGATGACTTCGCTCCATAACGAGCGAAATATCACGCTTGTCGCACCTCGCCGTATGGGCAAAACTGGATTAATCCATCATGTCTTCCAACAGTTAGAAAAGCAATATGATGATGTGAAATGCTTCTACTTAGACATATTTGCCACCAAGAACTTGGAGCAGATGGTGCAACTCATGGCTTCAAAAATAGCAACATTTTCTTTGGATTTGAAGCCAAACGAGGGACGAGAAAGCTTGAAGCGAATCTTCGAGTACATGAAGCAATCTGGAAAGCGATGCTACGTGGCAATAGATGAGTTTCAACAAATCATGAACTATCCAGAGGATGGAGTGGAAGCATTGATACGTTCCTACATCCAATTCCTGCCCAATGTATATTTCATATTTTCTGGCAGTCAACAGCACATGATGGAAGAGATGTTTTTGTCGGCGAATCGCCCATTCTTCCAGAGTTCTCTTGTCATGTCACTACCATGTATCGCCGAGTCAAGATATCTATCATTTGCCAATCGTCTTTTGTCATCACAAAAACGAGAGGTAGATGTAGACACATTCACCTATATCTACTCGCAAGCCGACAGCGTAACTTGGTATGTACAAGCCATCCTACATGGTATTTACGAACATCGTGATGAGCAGATCAATAAGGACTTAGTGGATGAAGTGATTCAAGAGTTGATAGAGGAGCAAGCCATGGCATACCAAAACTATTGTGCATGGCTGACCGAAAACCAGCAGTTACTCTTGTTAGCAATTGCCAAGGAGCAAATAGTTTCCTCCCCACTTAGCCAACAGTTCATCATCACCCACCACCTACCTGCCACCAGCAGCGTAAAGACCGCCCTGAAGGCTTTAGTGGACAAGCAACTGATCAGCAAGACCCCAAAAGGCTTCTTTGTCAGCGACCGCTTCTTTGCAAAATGGCTGGCAAAAGGGGAATAAAGCAAAAAAGTCTTGGAAAATCAAATATTATAGGAGAGAGTGTCAAAACTCAACTAATGCGGGCTGAAAGCCCAACAATCACATAGCCCAGGGCAGCGCCCTGGGTATTGAGTTATATATTGAACAGTACGCCCTGTAAGGGCAACACCTTAATAATTAAGCTTTTGGGCACTCTGTGCACACCGCACGGGCAATAAATGCCCGACGCTTGTTCACTGAGTGCCCGTCGCTTGTTCACTGAGTGCCCACTTGACGGGCAAGACAGACCACCTGAT
>OJMO01000382.1_pt1 | contig 32533 bp, 28 predicted proteins | sample 1597241 | NCBI WGS metagenome assembly OJMO01 (sample SAMEA2452129, study PRJEB22498) | human gut metagenome | biome: human feces; feature: human gut; material: feces | place: Australia | collected 2012 | reverse complement strand
GTAACGATGGATTTGACATAGTTGGTCTGACGCAGCGCCTCCATCCGCATATCGTCATCGACACACAGCAGAATGTGTTCCAGATCAGCGCGAGCAAAACGGTTCTCGGAAATTTTGCCGATGCTGCCGTCCTTCATGTTGCTGCCGAGAAGCGCACCCAGCACAGCGCCGATCTGCGATTTTCCTTCGCCGCCGTTTCCCTTAATCACCATCATGCGCTGCCCTTTGTTGCTGAGAATCAGACAATAACCGATGAACTCCTGCAAGGTGGGGATGTCCTCCGCATACAGCAATCCATCCAAAAAGGATAGCCAGAGGGCAGGTACTGGGGCATCCGGACGGTACACCACCGGAAGTCTGCTGCGTACAATATCAGGTTTGCCCTCAGTAAAGCTGCCGTCCAGCGCCAACGTGCCGTTTGCCAGATGGATTTTGTCTGTCTCCGGCACGAAATCCTCTACATGAGCCGCCAGCTTCATCACTTCCAGAATGTTTGTGATTTTGCGGGGGATGTTGTTCACGGCGCAGCATTTCAGTTCTTCGTAGATCTCGCCACGAAGCGGCAGATCATCGGTCACTCTGCCGTCCGGCGTAAAGAAAGCACCGTTGGCAAAGATGATTTTCCGGCTGCTCAGAAATTCATCACAGAACAGCGCCTCATTGATATTTGTGCCATCAAACCAGATGGGCGCGTCTAAATTAGCCGATTTCCGTTTCGTCACGGGCATCCACCTCCTTTGCCGTCCGTTTCAGGCGTTCTTCCAGCCTGTCGATCATGCCATCTTTTTGAAGCATATCCACAGTTTTCACACGAGCCTCCAACTCTGCAAAGGTTAAAATATCTGTCAAATCCTCGATATAATCGAGCATCTGGCAGGCTTCCACGAAACGGTCATCTTCGTCCTCGCAAGCTTCATATCCTTCGTTTCCGCCTTGCGGCAGAAGCTCACTCATTCCGCTGCTCGTCCTCTCCCCATCGGAACCGCTTTGCTGGGTTCCGATGGGGGCCCCAAATTCCTCCGGCGTTTTGGGTGCGTACTGCATCTTCCAATGCTCCAAAAGATGCAGATAATCGTACAATATCCGCTGACAATGTAGTTTTTCTTTCTGGAACGCCTTTGCCAGCGGATATTTCGGTTTCCGCAGCGCTGCCGCAGCCGGGGGCTTGTCCGGGTCGATCCCAAAGTCATACGCCAGCTTCTTCGCCACATCATAGCTGCTCAGGTTGAACAGCCTTGCCACAAGGTCGATCACGTCACCAGTTGCCCCGCAACCGAAGCAGTAGAAGTAACCCTCATTCAGCTTCATGCTGGGTGTACGGTCATTGTGGAAGGGACAGCAGACCATGTTGCCACGGTTTACTTCCAATCCGTAGTATTCGGCAGCCTCTTTCACGGAAACTGCCATCTTGATTTGTGTAAATAAATCCATACCTGTTTCCTCCTATAAAATAATTGAACTTCGCCGTTCTACCCGATGCCGTTCCTGCCCGAGTCCTTACCCTGGCGTTGTCTCTTCCTTGGTACGCTGAATGCGATACTTCTCTGGAAAGCATATCCTCATCGGACGGTCATGAAATTTTCAAGGTGCTGCGTGGTTTACGTCTAAATTTTAGTAAGAAAACAGGCTCTTTCCCGTATATCCGAGAGGTAGGAAAAGCGGGATGAAAGTAGGATTTTTCCACGCTCTTAGACAAAAGCGAAAAAGCATGATACAATACAGAAAAAGCTGCAAAGGAGGCTGGTGTATGCAGGTTAAGCTGACAATCGGGGAACGTTTGAAGGATTTACGAACAGCACAAAAGCTGACGTTGGAGCAGCTTGCCGCCGAGGTGGGCATCTCAAAATCCGCACTCGGCAAATATGAATCGGATAACGGCAAGGACATCAGCCCGTATAGCATTTTGGTGCTGGCTGACTATTACGGTGTTTCCTGCGACTATCTGATGGGGCGGACGGAAACAAAAAATCACCCAAACACAGCTCTGCATGAGCTGCATTTGAGTGATGCTTCGATTGATGTATTGAAAACGGGCAAGTTCAACCACCGGCTGCTGTCGGAGCTGATCTGCCACAAGGATTTCCAGCGGTTCATGCTGGACGCTGAGATTTACGTTGACCGGATCGCGGATATGCGGGTCAACGATATGAATGCCGTGCTGGAAGCTGTCCGGCAGATGGCATTGATGAAAAATGGCGGCGAAGAAAATGACCTGCATCTGCGGACATTAGAAGTGGCGCAGATTCGGGAAGATGAATATTTCGGAAGCCTGATTGCGGATGATCTGAAAGGTATCCTTCGTGACATTCGGAGTGAACACCGCCCCGACACCATGACGGCGGATGAAATCTCCCTTGCAGCAACTATGCAGGATCAGTTACAGGATGCGATGAACTTTGAGGGAAGCTCCGAGGAAAAGAAAGCGAAAGCATTGCTTTCCACATTGGGGATTGATTACGATGCCATCACAATGGAACAATTTGTAAACTTGATCGAGGTACTAAAGCTGTCCAAACACCTGAAAAGTCCTATCAGCCAGCGTGGGAAAACGACCATGACCCACGGCAAGGGAAAGCGGAAGAAACGCTGAAACAAAGGCAGCGCTGTGGTGGGACGAAGGCTTTTATACACCTCTGCTTTCTTTTTCGGACAGGCAGATTTTGCTTCTCAAAAATCCTGCGTTTGTGCTGTAGCTCACATCACAAAATCCGCCTGTCCTACTGCCGCGAAAAAGCGTTTGCCGCCACCCTCTGCCACACCGCAGAGTACGCCGCCAACCCCTTTTCCGCGTCAACCGGAAGCAAAGGTATAACACACTAGACTTTGCAAAACAAAATCGTGTGCCAACAGGGATGCTGCGCGCCCCTATTGGAAACCCAGCGGCAAAGAGATGTTCCCTTTGCAATCCCTCATTTTCCTCGCGGGTGCATATACAAACTGCAAAAGGCAGCTTGTCATGCCTGCTCTGAAAATGCAAAAGGCAGTCCGTGCTGATGAGGAGCGGACTGCCTTTTTGCCGTCAATCTCAATTTTATCATCGCGCAAGAAATGATAAAATTAAGATTGACGGTGATGCAATTTATGGGTATACTGTAATTGCATCATTGAATGATATTTGATGAAATTAAACGCTGAATGAGGAATTTGAATGAGAGAATTCGACTTCAAAGCAGAATATCAAAAGCTCCTGACGCCGGAGGTCGTGGCGTATCTGACGCAGATTCACGAGTACAAGGGGCAGCAGAACCTCTTTATCGAGGCCAAAGCGGATGCGCTGTCCAACCTCTTGGAGGTTGCAAAGATCCAGAGCACCGAAGCGTCCAACCGCATCGAGGGCATCTATACCTCTGACGAGCGCCTAAAAGCCATCGTTCAAGAAAAGGTCCAGCCCCGAAACCGAAACGAGGAAGAGATCTCCGGCTACCGCGACGTGCTGGCCACCATCCACGAATCCTACGAACACATCACCCCGCGCCCCAACAGCATCCTCCAATTGCACCGGGACCTCTATTCCTTCAGCAGCAGCGCCGTAGGTGGTGTATATAAAAACTCGGACAACATCATTGCAGAGAAGCACGCCGACGGCACGGAAACAGTCCGCTTCCGCCCTGTCCCTGCCTTCCAGACGGCCGATGCCATGCTGAACCTCTGCACCAGATACAATGATGCCATCGAGGCCGCGACCTATAATCCGCTGATCCTGATGCCGATATTCATCCTGGACTTCCTCTGCATCCACCCGTTCAATGACGGAAACGGCCGCATGAGCCGCCTTCTGACGCTTCTCCTCCTGTACCGCGCCGGATTCATTGTGGGAAAGTACATCAGCATCGAGATGCTCATCGAGAAGAGCAAGGACTCCTATTATGAAGCGCTGCAGGCCAGTTCCCAGGACTGGCACGAGGACAGAAACAACTATCTTCCCTTCCTCAAGTACATGCTGGGGGTCGTGGTTAAGGCCTATAATGAATTCGAGAACCGTGTTGAGCACCTTCGTTATCGCAAGATATCCAAGCCTGAGCGCATCAAGGCCATCATTGAGCGCACTCCTGGCAAGATCACCAAGAAGGAGATATCCCAGACCTGCCCGGACATTAGCCTCACCACCATCGAGCGCACCCTGTCCGACCTTATTGCCGCCGGTTACATCGAGAAGACAGGAACCGGCAGGGCTACGGCCTATGTAAAGAAATAATCCTCCTATAGATCTATTTTCATAAGTCAATAATTTCTCAGTATGACACAGTACATCGCATAGAGGTACTCAAAAAAGCCATTTCAAGGCATGGAGTACCGGAAATAATCAACTCCGATCAGGGCTGCCAGTTTACGAGCAAGGAATGGGCTGACGCCTGCTCTCAGCACTCTGAAATGAAGGTCAGCATGGACGGCCGCGGCCGTGCTAAAGATAATATCTGGATAGAAAGATTTTGTAAAACGATAAAATACGAGTATATTTACATCCAGCCGGAGGAAAACGGCGCGGATCTGTTCTTTGGAATCAAGAGATTTATTGACAACTACAACGACCACCGTCGTCACCAAGGAATCAACCGTACAGTACCAAGCAAGCTTTACATTCGTCAGGCAGCTTGGTCTTAACTAAGAACAACACTGTACCTGTTTAAATAACGATAGTATTGCAGGAGAAAGTATTAACTTTAGAGACAATGAAAGACATAAGTTGCATTAAAAGAACCATATAAAATTATTAATGACACCACTAAATTTTTAACCAATGGTAACATTCTTTCGTTTTTCTTCCAAACCGGCCTGTATCCTGGCATGTGCGCTTGCATTATGCGTAGGATGCAATGATGATGACAAGAAAGGAGGCACATCATCGAAAGAGTCTCTGGCGCTTACGTCATTCCATCCTAATTACGGGAAGTATCAAGAGAAGGTCATCCTGCAAGGGAAAGGCTTCGGTGACCCTTCCCAGATGCGGGTATATTTTAATCAGAGAAAAGCACCTGTCATCGGGGTCAGCCGCGATGGCACGGAATTGTACGTGCAGGCTCCGCGGCTCCCCGGTGATACTTGCGTCATCTCCGTGTCGAACGGCAAGGACTCTCTTTCCTACGAAGAAACATTTGCTTACACGGTCTCTACCACTGTGACCACGGTCTGTGGCAACGGCACCGGCATCTATAAAGCCGGAGACCTGAGCGAGGCGCAAGTCTCTCCTTATTATTGCTGCGTAGACAGCAGCGAAAACGTGTTCGTAATAGACCACAGCAGCTCAAACGGAGATGGAGGGAGCGTCAATGGCATTGCCAGGATTGATTTCAAGACGAATGAACTGGTGACGATTTCGACTCAGTACTATGCGAACGTGCCTTGCGTCGACCCTGTCACTCAGAAGGTCATGGCCCCTACCGAGACTACAGTCGGGATGTTCGTCGAGATGGATCCGAAAGAGATGTGGGGTCTGAGGGTCCGGGACTTCGGCGCAAAGATCGACTGGTCGAAGAGTTCTGCAGGCCGTCCTGCGAACGGCTATAAGCACACTTTCGTGGTGAATCCTTACGACGGATTCATTTACACGCGTTTCTATTACGGCCAGGTAGTGAAAATCAATCCTGTGACTTATGAGGCAGAGGTTGTCTGCGACACTCCTAACGGAGATTCTTTCGGCCTTACGTTCCGGCCAACAGACCCAAACGTGCTTTACGTGGCTTGCTGGAGCAATATGACAGGCATGGCCAATTCCATCGCGAAGGTCGACCTCAACAAGGACAAGCCGGAGATGGAGAAACTGACGAGCGGCATCACCGGCCACAGGGATGGCAAGATTGCCGAGGCTCGGTTCAATTGCCCGGCCCAGCTTTTCAGCGATAATGACGGCAACATCTACGTTGCCGACTGCGATAACCACTGCATCAGGAGGATAACTCCGGAGAACCAGGTGGAGACAGTGCTGGGAGTTCCCGGAAAGTCAGGCTGGAAAGACGGCACAAAAGAAGAGGCTCTCTTCAAGTATCCAAGAGGCATCGGAATAAGCAAAGACGGTTCTGTCTACGTGGCTGACTTCGGCAACAGGAGAGTCCGCAAACTATCCATCAACTAAAGATTATTCTAATGAAGAAACAGTTATATTTCCTGATTTCTATCATATTGATGATAGGATCTTTTCAAGCCCATGCCCAGACTTACAGGCTGGCAGGAACGGTTTATGACCAGGATGGCCCACTGCCTGGAGTCGCCGTAATAGTCCAAGGTTCTACAGTGGGAACGATGACTGACGACAAAGGGCATTTTTCCATCAAGGCTCAGAAAGGCGACAAGCTGATTTTCCAGATGATGGGGTTCAAGGACATTGAATATATCGTCGTAAAGGAAAACACGAAAATTAGCATAACGTTCACAGAAACGACTCAGGAACTTGACCAGGTCATCATCACGGCTCTCGGTACCACCCAGAGGAAGATATCTAACCTGGCTGCAGTGACATCCATTGACGCAAAACTGCTTGATCAGCCTACGACATCCATCAGTAACCTCCTCGGGGGCAGAGTCGCTGGCGTCATTTCTTCTTTGACCAGCGGAGAGCCAGGCAAAAACATTGCCGAGTTCTGGATTCGAGGTATAGGGACATTCGGAGCTAATTCTTCTGCCCTTGTGCTGATTGACGGGCTGGAAGGCGACATCAACTCGATAGACCCTTCGGACATCGAGAATTTCTCCGTCCTGAAAGATGCATCTGCCACCGCAGTTTATGGCGTCAGGGGTGCCAACGGAGTCGTGCTTATCACCACGAAACGAGGCAGCACGGACAAAGTACGCATCACTGGCAGGGTTTCAACTACTTTGTCTCACCTTAGGAGGCTTCCTGATTATGTGGGTGCATACGATTATGCAACTCTTGCAAATGAAGCCAGAGAGGTGCGCGGAGAAGAGCCGCTGTATTCCAACGTCGAGATGGACATTATCCGCAATAATCTGGACCCCGATCTCTATCCAGACGTGAACTGGCAGAAGGAAATCGTGAAGAATAATTCATGGAAGAGGGCCTACTATGTGAGTGCGCAAGGAGGAGCCAAGGCTGCGAAATATTTCCTGTCTTTGTCTGTCAATCAGGAAGATGCGGCCTATAAAGTGGACCATTCCAGCCCTTACGCCCAGAACGTCGGTTACGATACATACGGATTCCGCTCCAACATTGACATGAACCTGACTCCGACTACCAAGCTTTATTTCGGTAGCACGGGTCACCTGGCCGTGAACAGGAATCCTGGCGTCGCAAACACAGATTACATCTGGTCCGCCCAGGCAAATATTCATCCTCTCCGACTTCCCACTGTATATTCCAATGGACAGTTGCCGGGCGTAGGACAGGGTGCGCAGACTTCCCCTTACGTTATGATCAACCGTTTGGGAAAACGTTTGGACACAGAGTTCCAGTCTAAGACGACAGTCGCTCTTGAACAAGACCTGGGCATGATCACTAAGGGACTTAGGATTCGCGCGCAGGGTGCTTTCGATTACACTTCATGGTTCAGCGAGAGCCGCCATGTCCAGCCGGAGCTTTACGAGGCGGTGAGCAGGACATCTACCGGAGAACTGGTGACGATCAAGAGGGTTAGCGAGCAAGCTGCTTCTTACAATAAGACAACGAATAATTATAGGAAATATCACTTCGAGTCCACTCTTAATTATGATCGTCTGTTCGGCAAAGACCACAGGGTTTCTGGCCTTGTCTACTACTATATGTCCGATGATAAGTATTCCAGCGAGAGCGTCAGCAACATGAGCGCCATCCCAAAGAGATATCAAGGAATATCCAGCCGGCTGACTTACGGCTACTCTGACACCTATCTGATAGACCTGAACTTCGGATACACCGGATCGGAGAACTTCCAGAAAGGCAGGCGTTTCGGATTCTTCCCTTCCGTGGCTGTCGGCTGGGTGCCTACCCAATATAAGTTCATGAAGGACAATCTGCCTTGGCTGAATTTCTTCAAGGTCAGGGCTTCTTACGGAACGGTCGGGAACGACCGGATTTCATCCAAGAGATTCCCTTACCTTACAATCGTCAATCGAGGTACGACTTCCCCTTGGGGATCGGCCTCTGCGGAAACTCTTTGGGAAACGTACACAGGTGCCGACAACCTCAAATGGGAGGTGGCGACTAAGTTCGACCTCGGATTCGAGGGAACGCTTTTCGTCGATAAGGTGGATTTCGTCCTGGACTTTTTCAATGACGTGCGTGACGGAATATTCCAGGAACGCCAGCAAGTTCCTCTCTATGTCGGGCTCATGTCCAGGCCTTACTCCAACATAGGTAAGATGCGTTCATACGGCGCTGATGGCAATGTTTCATTCAAGCAGAAGATTGGAAGCGACATGAACCTCACCCTCAGGGCCAATTTCACATACTCTAAGAATGATGTCAAGAATTGGGAGGAGTCGAATCCTGCCTATCCTTATCAGGAGCGCTCAGGCTATCCTTACGGAGTCGTAAGGGGTTATTACGCCCTTGGCTTGTTCAAAGATCAGCAAGACATAGATACAAGCCCGGTGCAGACGTTCGGTGAATACAGGCCGGGAGACATCAAGTATCGCGACGTAAATGGAGATGGCCGCATAGATTCCGATGACCGAGTGCCTATCGCTTATGGGCTGTCATCGTCAGGGGCTATCGTTCCTATCCTGATGTACGGCTTCGGCGGTGAGTTTCAGTACAAAAAGCTCAGCATCGGGGTGCTCTTCAAGGGAACCGGAAATTCAGATTTCTTCTATGGCGGAGCGGGCTACATTCCTTTTGCTTCCGGAAGGCTCGGAAACGTGCTTGCGCAAGCCATGGAATACAAGAACAGATGGATTCCTAAAGATTATGCCGAAAAGCATGGGATTCCGCTCGAGCAGGCTGAGAATCCCGACGCGATTTATCCACGCTTGACCTATGGAAGCAGTTCGAACAACACCCAGACTTCCACGTTCTGGAAAGGAAATGGAAGGTACTTGAGACTTCAAGAAATTACCATCAATTACAACTGGTCGGCAAAATTCATGAAAAAGATCGGACTCCAGTCTGCTGACCTGCAGCTGGTGGGAAATAACTTGGCCGTATGGTCGCCTGTGAAGTTCTTCGATCCTGAGCAGGCTCAAAACAGCGGCCGGGCTTATCCAATACCTGTCACTTTTACATTCCAGGTTTATCTGCACTTCTAAAAAAATCACGAACATGAAAAGAATATCATACGTTATTTTAGCCTCGATCTTGTCGGCCGGATTTGCTTCCTGCAACTATCTGAGCATAGATGACTATTTCTCCGACGAGATAAAGATTGACGAAGTATTCGCCAACAAGAGGAATGTCCAGGCATACATCTGGGGCATGACAGGGGACCTGCGTGACGAAGGCTCTCTCTATCAGGATGCTGATTTTCCCGGACCTCTTGCGACAGACGAGGCCTTTACTATGTACGGCACTCAGTTTGGCTACAATGGAATGAAGCTTGTTCTCGGAGAAATCTCTGCCAGCAACCCTTATTCCTTCTCCAACGTGTGGACGACAAGCTACCAGTGCATCAGAAGGGCGAATACTGTGTTCGCAAGGATAGATGAAGCTAAAGATCTCACCGCACAGGACAGGGCAGAACTTCTTTCTCTGAACAGGTTCATTCGTGCCTATGCTTACTATAAGCTTTGGCTTGCGTATGGACCGGTAATCTTGGTAGGGGACGAGGAAATACCTTCTAACCTTGATCTGGGAGATTATGACAGGGCTCGCGCCACGAGTGAAGAGACTGTGGAATATATCTGCAGCGAGCTTGAGGAGGCAGCTAAATATCTTCCTGAAACCTATCCTCTGATGGAATTCGGAAGGCCAACCAAGGGAGCCGCTTACGGACTGATCGCAAGAATCAGAACTTATTACGCCAGCCCTCTCTGGAATGGAGGGGAAGCAGCCAGAAGGTGCTTTGGCAATTGGTACAGGAAAACGGACCGAGTTAAATATGTCACCACCGATGAATATGACGAAGAGCGCTGGGCTATTGCCGCAGCCGCTTGCAAGAGAGTGATGAATATGAAAAAGAGCGGAGCTCCGATGTACAGTCTATTCACCGTGCAGGAAGATACGCAGACTCCGCCTTTGCCAGAGGGAGTGACTTCCGATCCGGACTTCTACGAGCCTTATCCTGTGGGAGCCGCAGGAATCGACCATCTGAGGTCGTATTCGGAGCAGTTCACGGGGGAGGCGGTGATAGCCACAAATCCTGAATATGTCTGGGGAAGGAAAAGCCAGACCCTTGTTGACAATACCCGGATGAGTTTCCCTATCAGCTTCGGAGGATGGGGAGGAATGGCCCTTACGCAGAAAATAGTGGATAGCTATTCCATGTACGACGGACGCTCCATAGACAATTCCAGCGAAGCTTATCCGTACTCGGAATCGGGTTTCACCAACGAGCAGAAGTCTTTCTCGGGCTACAGGCTCAATGCCGGTGTCTATAACATGTACGACAACAGGGAGATGCGTTTCTATGCCTGCGTAGGGTTTTCGGAGAGATTTTGGCCGATGTCTTCCACCACCATGTCTGGGAAGTACAACCAGACGGTGACATATTACTATGACTCCCCTAACGGAAAGCAGAATTCTGCGACGGACTACAGCCCTACGGGCTATGTCATTGTGAAATACATTCATCCTAATGATGCCTGGGACGGAGATAACGCCAGGAGAATGGATAAAGGCTATCCTATCATAAGGTATGCTGACATACTGCTCATGTATGCCGAGAGTCTCAATCATCTGACAAAGGCTTATGAGATAAAGCTCGGCGACGAGACTTATTCGGTGTCGCGGGACCTGAATGAGATAAAGTCGGCGTTTAACCTCGTGCGCCACCGTTCCGGGATGCCGGGAATCAGCAATAATGATCTTGCAGACGAGGAAACCTTCCAGAAAATCCTTGAAATCGAAAGAATGAAGGAATTCCTGCACGAAGGGCAGCGTTACTTCGACGTCCGCAGGTGGGGAATTTACGAGGAAACAGAGAATGAAACAATCATGGGAATGAACGTGGATGGCTCTAAGGAGAATTTCTATCAAAGAACAGTTCCGAATACTTCCAGAATCGGAGCTCGCCTGGTTCATAAGAAACTCTACCTGCTTCCTATTCCACTGAACGAAATCCGCAAGCTCCCTTCTTGCGACCAGAACCCGGATTGGGAAAGCTAACATCAACACGTATTGAATCATGAAACACAAATGCATAATATTAGCGGCTCTGGCAGCATTCTCCATCGTTTCTTGCAACGACAAGGAGGTGTTCGAGAAAGAGCAGTACAAGAACATCTTCGGATTCGTGAGCGAGTCTGACAACACTAAGAAGATGACGGTCAGCCTTCACTATGAGACAACCACGACGTACATGTCATTATCGATGGGAGGCACGAAGGCTCCAAAGAATGACGTCAAAATAAACATCGTCTTGGATTCCACTCTCATAGATGAGTACAATAAGGCGAACTATGACGTAGATGTCGAGAAATATGCAGTTGTCATGCCTGCTGATAAATACGAGATATCCAGCATGACATGCGTAATAAAATCTGGCGAGGTGCTTGGCACTATCCCTGTCACGATTCACCCCGCAGGCCTGTCTCCAGACAAGGATTACATCATTCCTGTGAGAGTCCTTTCCTATGATGGCGCCGAACTTCATCCAGACAAGAGTTCGCTTCTGCTTAAGATAGCGATAAAGAATCAATGGTCTAATTCCAGCGGAATAGGTTATCAGATGGTGGGAAACAGAAAACTCTTGCCGGATGGGTCTCCTATCAATATGCCTGGAACCAAGACGATTCATTGCTGGACTGCGAACAGCGTGAGGATGATGCCCGGGAATGAGACTTTCAGCAAAGACAAGCACACCTTGGAGGCAAAGGCGATGATAGCGTACATCGATGCCGCGGCCGATGCGAAAGGCTATCACAAGGTTACGCTGAAGCCTTACCGGGATATTAAAGTGACGCAGCTGGACGATGACCCTGAATATCCTAACGTGTACGGAATCATAGACGATGGGTACAATACCTATAAGACCTTCCTGCTGCATTACAAGTATCAGATAGGAAATGATGTATATGAGATGCGGGAGGAGACGAGGGTTCTTTATTCAGAGGATAAGGATGTGGACGAGGGTTTCACTATCATAGAAACAAAAAAGTAGGAGGCAGACATGAAAAAAATAATATTGAATATATCGTTGGTATCTTTGTTGGCGCTTTCTGCTTCATGCGACAACTTCCAAAGAACGGATGTTTACCCAACCATCACAGTGGATCACAGTTCCGTTACGTTGTTTGAAGGGGACGAGATTCAGCTGACGGCTAGTCCGTCCAGTCTTACGTTCAAATGGTCTACGAGCGACGAATCCATTGCCTCGGTCGACAATTCAGGCCTGATCAAAGCCATAAAGCAGGGCTCTGCGTCCATTTTCTGCGAATCGGGAGACATGTCGTTCGAGACTGAGGTCTACGTAAGCAAAAAGGTTGCACTGACCGACGTTGCCATGAAGTGCGACAGCCTGATCGAGCTTGCAATCGGTGCCACTGTCACCATTCCGGTGTACATGGTTCCATCGGATGCCAACGACGTTCCAGCTACGGATTTCGGCTGGTGGTCTGATGACGAGAATATCGCCAGGGTAAGCCAGTCCGGAGTCGTAAAGGGCATAGGCACAGGAACTACGAAAATCCACTACCGCAAGGGCTCGTTCGCCAAGTTTGTGACCTTTGACGTTCAGGTTACCTTCCCGTTCGTGAAGGGGCATCCGTTCGTTATCAGCAAAGATGAGCCTGCCGTCATCTGGTTCAGGGATTTCGACCGCGGAGGAATGAACGTTGCGTTCTACGACACCGGCGGCGGTGGCGGAAACACTTACCGCGCCCAGCATGGTGACCCTACAAGTTCAATGGTGACCATCGAAGGTGACGGCAACATCGGCTATCTTGCCAGTGGAGAATGGTACATCTATTCCATAAGCGTGAAAGATGCGGGAACCTACAAGATTACCATAAACGCTGCATCTGGTAGTGGCGGCTCTCAGGGCATGTATCATTTTGAAATCGACGGAGTCAAGGCTACCGAAACCATGCCGATTCAGGGCAGCGGCAACTGGGGACAATTCATCAATGATGATTCATTCCAGATTACCTTACCGGCTGGCGATCACAAGCTGAAATTCTTCGCCGATACTGGTTCTCATAACCCTAAGCACATGACTTTCACTTATATTTCCGAATAAACGTAGGAATTGCCATTCTCAAAGCCTTGGAAACCCGAAATTCCAAGGCTTTTTTCAATATATTCACTATATTAATAAGATTTTTTTCAAACACTCTGATATGAAAAAAATATTCTTGATTTTTGATACATCCAATATTGATCAGCAGGAAGATTTTGTGATAGCATTGAACGGTTTACTATCTAGGTTGTCCTAAGAACACATCCGCACACCAACTTTGGCAGTTTTAAACTATATCTTTACGGCATGAAAAGAAACCTTGACAAACCGGACTATCGTTCGATGAACGAGGCCAAACTCAAACTTGAACTCGCAGGACTCGAGCAGCGGATTCTCGGAATCACCGGCGATTCCCTCGACTACCAGCACTACCGCCGGTTCCTTGATTGGAGCCGGAACGAGATGAAGGTCTTCCGCTGGAAACCGCACTCCTGCAGCGCTGCCGGGACTACTTCGAGGACTATGCAGATGAAGTCCTTGACAAGGTCGGCATTTCAGACGTTGACCGTTATCTTGAGACCCTGAAACACAAAATCGATAATCCCTACCAAAAATGACACTCAAAGACCTGATACTCAAATATGATTTCGACACCATGCCTCTCCACAGTTCCCAGCAAAAGATCGAGGAGAAATCGGATGACACCCACACCGTCTACAGATACCGACTGGTCCCGACCTTCGACTTCAAGCAGGGACTGCTGAGACTCGGGCCCTCTGTAGAAGTGCTGGAGCCGTAAGAGCTGCGCGACGAAATGGTTGATGACATCAGGAGGATGGCAGGGAATTATAAGATTTAGCCTCTATGGTAATAATTTCAAAAACAGTGCGTAATAAGTATGCTATTGAAGAGCTTCAACCAACATACTTATTACGTTTTTATTTTCCACAAATGGTTTGAATACTTTCTCCCATAAATTGTCCGCCAACCCTTTCGCATCTTGTATAGCCCTGAACAGGCATTCTTCCACAAGCCTACAAGAATCATTGCTGAAAAACACCTCTGCCGGAATTGTCTTCATAAACGGATACCACGCATTTTCCCGACTCTCATGAAAGCCCTTGTCCGTCAAAAAACCTTTCAAATCGGCATTGGCATTAACCTTCCCAATAAATTTTTCAGGATTGATTTCAGAAGGATTAATCCATATCCCCGCTCCTCGTTTATACCAAGACCAGTGTCTCCACTCTATACAGATACTCAGTGAAGGATGTTTCTGTAAAACAATGGATATATAATCATCACTAGCATCATACTCCCAACCGGCTCCGGACAAATTGGATTCAGCAATTTTCTGCATCTCCGTTAATAGACGTCTCTTTAGTTCGCGGACCATCATGTCCTTCATGTTGGAGAGTTCCACAAACGAGTTCCAGTCTTCTGCAGTTTTAAATAAACTCAAAACCTTTTCTATCTCATTCATTTTCTTATAACTGTTTACAATATTCAATATATTGGGCAATCAGATTTCTGAGCGGAGTATTCTCTGCCGGAAGTTTACCCATGCATTCTCCTAACCACTCAGGGATATCCTCGTGAAAAGTCATCACTTTTAGTTCCATAGGTAGTTCTTCCGGCATGTATTCAGGATAGTCAACCGGACGTAAAATTGAATTGGCACTGATATGTTTGACTTCATCTGGCACCAAATAAACTATTTTGTACTCAGGGTGCTCCTTATAATAAGATTCTTTGCAATCCTCTTCGCACTTGTGAATATTCTCATACCAATACCGGTACAATTGATTTGGTTGATCTACTGCCCAATTGGATTTGTTCTCAATTATGACAGCACCTAACGGATTCTGTCTTCTTAACAAAACATCCACACGCCCTTCCTCAGCCGTTATTATCCATTCCTCATTGCCTTCGTCCTTCTCAAAACCAATATACTCCAAAAACGCAGACAAGAACAATTTGCCTTGTCCATGCATCGGATTATCCGAAAGGAAAAAATGCAGGATTCGGCTATGAATAGGTTCACTTATGCCGGAAAATTCATTCCAAAGGGAAAATACATTGACGTACTTGCCCATCTTCGTATTGGACATCCTCTCCGCCTTGATGTCTTTCATAATTGAACTGCACAACTCAATCGTCTTCCGATATTTTTCCAAATTCTCTTCCATAATCTACAGATTTATCAAATGCGGTTCAAGCAGCATGCCGTAATGCTCATCCATCATGGCAGCATTGGAAAAGACGGTTCCGCCGCTTTCCTCCAGGCCATTGGCCTTATGGATGTGGCCGAAAAGATGTATCCGGGGACGGACTGCCTTCACACGCGAGAGAAGTTCATTGGAGCCGTAATGGATGCTTCCGTCCCGGTCGAGGATTCCGTATGGCGGGGCATGGGTAATCAGCACATCCACGCCGTCAGGAATCATTTCATAAAACTCCTTCTGGAGTCCGGAACTACAGTCCTCCATAAACATGGGAACCCCATAGAATGTCACGCCGTCTATCTCCACCGAACTGTTGCACAGATAATGGCAATTGGAGTCAAGTCCGTCAATGACGGCACCATACAGGCATGCGTCGTGGTTCCCCGCCACGAAAATCTTATGGGCATAGGGAAGTGCGCTGAACCACCTCATAAAGTCCAGCACCTCCGAGGATGATCCGTTCATGGCAATGTCCCCCGAGTGGACAATCACGTCCGCCTCTGGAAGACTGCCAAGGCTGCGATGCGCCCCATGGGTATCCGAGAGATGAAGAATGTTCATGTCAAAAAGCATTCTAGAACTCCAGGTTCACTTTATATATAGGATCTTCCAGTTCATCTTGCTTGACTAGGAACATGGTCATATAGATAGGTAGGTATTCGACATTGCCCTTCACGTGCAGGTTGTCATTGCACAGAACTATCGCCCTCCGTATTCCATAATTCGGGATGCTCAAGAGTTTGGACAGCGCATTATGACGTTCGTAATCCTTACCAGACTTGACTTCCAAGGGAATGATTTCATCATCCGTTTCCAATATAAAATCAATTTCTCCCTGCTTCTTGCTGTTGAAGTAGTATAAATCCCATCCATGAGCGTGAAGCTCTTGCGCGACAGCATTTTCAAATACGCTACCATAGTTCACGTTCACCTTTCCCTGCAGAATCTTCAGTTGGATGCCTCCTGATGAATATTGGCAAGAAAGCAGCCCTACATCGTTCTGGAAAAGCTTGAAAAGGTTCCGCTGCTCACTCAGTTTCAACGGGGAGACTGGCTCTTCGACATTGTATGTCGGAAGTGCCATGTCTGCGTCTTTGAGCCAGATGAAATCATTTTCATGTCTGCCGAAAGTCATATTCTCATTTAGACGTTTGAGGATGAACCGTTTGTTCTTGGCATTCAACTCGGAAGGGATGAGATCAAACACCTCATCGATATACAGTTTCTTTCTGACATCCTGGTCGTAACGGGCTATGTCTTTCTTATAAAGATTGATAATATCCCTCTGCTCTTTCACCACGTTCTGAATATTGTTGGAATCCATATAAGTCTGGACCGCAGCAGGCATACCTCCAACTATGATGTACAACTGAAATAGCTGCATCATCTTTTCATGTATATAGGCATCCACCGGCGTTTTTTCCGACCAAGATTTCTTGACAGCATCCAACACATTCTCCGGCACCCCCACGGCACTGACAAATTCCTCAAAATCCATGGGATAGACCTGCATCTCTGACATATAACCAACAGGCACTGAACGGATGTCTTTCAATTCAACACCCAGCAGGGAACCACTCAACGCATAAATATAGCTTCCTTCGTCCACCAATGCTTTGACCCAGGTCATCACATCCGGGCATTCCTGCACTTCATCAAAAAAAATCAATGTCTTGCTTCGCACCAAAGGAACTCGCGAATATGCCGAAATTCTGAGCAGCAGTTCTTTGACATCTCCTGCCCCATTGATTATGTCCATCGTCTCCGGCTGAAGCAAGAAATTGAACTCAATGAGATTCAAGCCATGCAGTTTAGCATATTTCCGGATAGAATAGGTCTTACCTACCTGTCTGGCGCCGGTAAGAAACAACGCTTTCTTCGAGTTGGAGAAATGCGCATCTATCTCGTTGTCAATCTTTCTGTTAAGCATATATTGCACAATTTACGCAATGTGTTTTACCACAGTTTTTGCAACTTTTCCAAGGCAAATCTATGCTATTTTTGCAACTTTTCCAAGTATTTCATCTTTTATTCACATTACAACTCTAAGAATGGTTGGCACAAACTTGAAAAAGTAGATTAAAACCATTATTCTGTGCCGAAATATTCGGGAAAGGCTGATTTCAATGACGGCTTTGCCACTTCCTGGAGGGGGATCATCACGAAGGGGCGGTTCTCTATGTCCTTGTGGGGGATGATCAGGTCGGGAGCGGAGATGTGCTCGGAGCCGTAGAAAAGAATGTCGATGTCTATGACGCGGGAGTGGTAGATGCGGTTGCCTGCTCCGTCATATTCAGGAGGATCGGTTCTGCCCATCGCGCGCTCTATTGATTTGACCTTGGAAAGCACATCCTTGGCTGCGTCCTCCGCCGGAATTTCCGGTCTGAAGGTTCGGTAAAGCGCCACTGCGTTCAGAAACTTGCCGCCGGAGAAACCCATCGGCTTGGTCTCTATCAGCCTTGAAAGAGCCGTGTAGTGGCCTTCAAAGGCTTCATCCATCCGATGAAGAGCCTCCTCGATGTTCCTCTCGCGGTTGCCAAGGTTGCTGCCGAGGGAAAAGTATATGCTGACAAATGCCATCGTTCCAGATAATACAGGCCTAAGTAACATTCAAAAAATAACCTGCATCATCTTAAGGAATCTTTTCGGTCTAGATCTCTTTTCTCATCAGTCATGTGCCACCGGCACACTCCTTCTTCAAAAAAAGATCTATCCTCGAAAATCTTCTCTTAATCTGAAGCAACTTATTTTTTTCATGTTCCTAAAAATATTCAAACCTAAATCAAGCTGCCAAAATTGAATATACCGGATCAGGAATTCGGTTCCTTCGAATAGTCCGGGCCGGCACCAGGATCAACCCTGTCAGATGAAGAATCAATGACATCCAGACCAAGTTCCAGACGTGCCTCGTCAGAGAGCATCGATTGATCCCAAGCCGGGTCAAAGACCAGTTCCACGTTGCAGGCCTTTATTCCGGGAACGTCGGTGACGTTTTTCTGAACCTCCTCCAGCACCTCGTCAGCCATAGGGCAGTTCGGGGCGGTGAAAGTCATTTTGATGAAAGCCTCGTGGTTCTTGTTGATGACAAGCTCGTAGATGAGGCCGAGGTCGTAGATGTTGACCGGAATCTCGGGATCATAGACCTGCTTCAAGGCAAGAACCACATTGTCATAAAGCGGTGCCAATGCCTTTACATCCTCAGCGGAAAGCACCTCACTCTCCTGCTCAACATGCGGCTCGGAAGCTGCCACCCTATTTTCTTCTTCCTTATTATTTTTGAATATACTCATATCTAAATATTACTCAGAATTAATGATATGCCTTGCCAAAAATAAACCTTATATTCCATTTATGAATAATAGAAAAGAAGTTCTTCAAAAGACATATCAAAGTTTTAGACGCTGTTTTGATTTGTTTGTCTGAAAATGAAGATTTTTTCACCTCGAAAGAACATTTCAAACAAATCAAAACAGATTCTTATCAATTCTTATTTATCACTGTTCTCCAGCGCCACAGCCTTGATGGTGTCGATCATCGAGACCAGTCCGTTGGCTCTGGTCGGCGAGAGATTCTCCTTAAGACCTATCTGGTTGATGAATCCGAAATCGTCCGCGGCGATCTCTTTCGGTGTGCGGCCAGAATAGACATTGATCAGAAGGGAGATTATGCCTTTCGTGATGATCGCGTCGCTGTCGGCCTTGAACCAAAGTTTTCCGTCCTCCAGGCGCCAATCCAGCCAAACCCGGGACTGACATCCCTTAATCAACTTATCCTCAGTCTTTTCCGATTCAGGATACGCCTCCAGATTCTTTCCCAAGTCGATGAGATACTCGTATTTGTCGAGCCATTCATCGTACATCGAGAAATCCTCAATCACAGACTGTTTAGCTTCCTCTAATGAGTTCATATATTATCCAAGTTTATATCAAAATAACATCTCAATACATCAGCGCTTCGACAGGTTCAGCGACCACTCATAACTACACCAACATCGCGATCGCCTTGTCGAGCGACTTGATGAAATATTCAGCCTCCTCCATCGTGTTGTACGGAGCGAGCGAGGCACGGAGCATCCCAGTCACTCCAAACCTGTCCATCAACGGCTCGGCACACATCTGCCCGGACCGCACGGCAATCCCCATCTTGTCCAAAATCAAGGCCAGATCCTCATGATGCGCCCCCTCAACGCTGAAAGAAAAGAGCGGAATCTTTGTCTCCGTTCCACGTGGAACGCCATAAAGACGGATCCTCGGGTTGCTTGTCAAAGCGTGGAAAAGGTACTGGGACACAGCCTCTTGAGCATTAAGTAACTCTTTATCTTTCATCAATTTAAGCATCTCGATAGCTGGTTCCAGCGTCGGAATGGCATTGATGTTCTGGGTTCCGGCCTCAAACTTCTCCGGAAGTGGAGCGTAAGTCGTGCCGGAAAACCTGACGGTAGCGATCATCTCTCCACCGCCCTGATAAGGAACCATCTGATCCAGCCACTTACGTTTTCCGTAAAGTACCCCGGTTCCGGTGGCCGCATAGAGTTTGTGTCCGGAAAAAGCGTAGAAGTCACAGTCAACATCCTGAACGTCAACACCTTCGTGAACCATACCCTGCGCTCCGTCGATAAGAACAGGACAACCAACTGAGTGACAAATACTTACAATCTCCTTAACAGGATTCAAAATGCCAAGTACATTGGAAATCTGAGTGACGGCTACAATCCTGGTCTTGGGATTTAGCAAGGATTTCAACTCCTCAAGATTCAGATGGCCATCCTCGTCCACGTGCAAGACCCTCAGAACAGCGCCTTTCCTCTGGCAAAGCATCTGCCACGGAACAATGTTGGAATGGTGCTCGGACTCGGAAACGATGATCTCGTCGCCCTTATTGACGAATGTCTCTCCGAAAGAGAATGCCACAAGGTTGATGGATCCCGTGGTTCCGGAAGTGAAAACTATCTCTTCGCGAGCGGCGGCGTTAATATATTCCTTGACAGCATCGCGTGTGTTTTCATATTCATCTGTGGCATCGACGGCGAGTTTATGGACCGCGCGATGGATGTTGGCGTTCGCGCCAATGGTCAGCTGAGTCCATTTGTCGATCACCGATTGCGACCTCTGGGCGGTCGCAGCGTTGTCAAAATAGACCAACTGCTTGCCATAGACAGTGCGCGAAAGCGCCGGAAACATATTCCTAAGTTCTCGAATATTCATTGTCAAACCTCCATTCAATCTTGCAAATATAATCAAAAGCATTGGAAGAATGGATGCTTATTGAAATGGTGTGTGAATATTCCGTATTTAGCGCAAAAATGCTAATTTTGCCTTGAACAAAAATCTTTGAATATGATTGATTACATCAAGGGAATAATAGTCGAGCTCTCCCCTGCCGAGTTGATTCTGGAGAACAACGGCATCGGGTACAGCATTCTGATTTCGTTGCAGACTTTTCAGGCGTTACAGGATAAAAAAGAAGCGACAGTTTACATATTCCATTACCTTCGTGAGGATGCGGAGCTGTTCTACGGATTCGCAACGAAGGATGAACGCGAGCTGTTCGAGCTGCTGATCAGCGTGTCCGGAATTGGTGTGAATTCGGCCAGAATGATGCTTTCATCGCTCTCAGCCGAAGAGATCAGACAGGCGATTTTGTCCGAGGACATCGCAAGGATCAAGAGTGTGAAAGGTATCGGTGTGAAGAGTGCGCAGAGGCTTGTTTTGGAGCTCAAGGACAAAATTGTCAAGGGTGAAGGGGCGGATTCTACAGAGTTATTTGGTGGTAACCGCAGTGAGATTGTCGAGGAAGCCAGCCGCGCGCTTGTTATGCTCGGCTTCGCAAAACCTGCCGTAAACAAAGCCATACAGGCTGTTATCAAGGCCAATCCTAACGCAAAAGTTGAGCAGATTATTAAGTCTGCGTTGCAGATGATGTAGATATATTTCCGCTTACGGCGGCAAAAGTAAAAAGGATTTGACTACCATTCACCCGGATAGGGCGCGCGCAGCGCGTAGGTAGTCAAAGCCTTTTTTACTTTTGCCTTGACGCATAACAAATCCACTACGCAAAACTCTCTACGATAGGCTGAATGAATATGGCCTAAGCCACCATTTACCCGGATAGGGCGCGAAGCGCAGGTGGCTCAGGCCATATTCATTCAGCCGCTATTATCGTAGTTATCGCCCGAAATAAACAAGCAGAACGGAAATGTCGGACGGAGAGACTCCGGAGATACGGGAGGCTTGGGCGATGGTGGTGGGCTTGTAGAGGGAGAGCTTCTGGCGACATTCGATCGTCAAGCCGGAGACTTTACTGAAATCAAAATCCTGAGGAATCTTCAGATCTTCGAGACGGGAGATTTTTTCAGCGATGGATTTTTCACGCTCAATGTAACCTTTATACTTGATTCCAATCTCAACGGAATCGATTATTTCCTTACGTGCATATTTTTCAGCCGCACTCCCCTCCTCCGGCAACCCTACCGAAAACTTATCAAATGTTCCACGTGGAACAAAATTCAATAAACCAGCCAGTGAAATCTCCGGACGAGAAGCCAGATCAGAAATGCGCTTCGACTCCGAAAGGACAGCGGAATTATGTCCGGCAAGATATTCATTAATTATGTCAGCACGCATATTCACGCTATCGCACATCTGAGAAAGTGATGCAACTGCTGAATACTTCTTTTGCATCAACACATATCTTCTCTCAGAGGCGAGACCAATTCTGTAAGATTTTTCCGTGAGCCTCAAGTCGGCATTATCCTGACGAAGCAGGATCCTATACTCCGCGCGAGAGGTGAACATTCTGTACGGCTCATCAACACCCTTCGTGATTAAATCATCTATCAAGACGCCAATGTAAGCCTCATCACGATGAAGAATGAACGGATTTTTGTCGTGGACCTTCAAATGAGCGTTGATTCCGGCGATAATTCCCTGAGCACCAGCCTCTTCGTAGCCGGTAGTACCGTTAATCTGACCCGCAAAGTACAGGTTTTCAATATCTTTCAACTCAAGAGTGGCCTTCAGCTGCGTCGGATCGAAATAATCATATTCAACAGCGTAGGCAGGTTTGAATATTTTGGCATCCTCCAGCCCTTCTATGGAGTGCAAAGCATCCAACTGGACATCCAAAGGAAGCGAAGAAGAGAAACCTTGGAGATAATATTCATTGGTGTCACGCCCCTCTGGTTCGAGGAAAAGCTGATGAGAGTTTTTGTCAGGGAAAACCCGAAGCTTGTCTTCGATGCTTGGGCAGTACCTCGGACCACGGCCGGTGATCATTCCGGTGAACATCGGAGAATCCTTGAAGCCCGACCTCAAGATGTCGTGAACTTTCTCGTTCGTGTGAAGGATGAAGCAAGGCATCTGACTTCCCGGCCCCTGTGCCGCCGACGGAACATCAAGATAAGAGAATTTTTCAGGCTCGCCGTCGCCAAGCTGCTGAAGAAGTCTCGAAGTGTCAACAGAAGAAATATCAATGCGAGGAGGAGTCCCCGTCTTCATCCGACCGGTCCGAAGACCAAGACCGACGAGTTGCTCAGTCAATCCATGAGAAGACAACTCCCCTATCCTGCCTCCCTCGAAAGTTGTGCGGCCTATGAACATCCGACCATTCAGGAACGTTCCGGTGGCCAAAACAACCGCCCGAGATTTGAAAATTGCCCCGGTATTTGTCTTGACTCCGCAGATTTTTGCATTCTCAAAGAGGAAAGAAGTTACAAAATCGGCGTAAATATCTAATTTACAATTCTTTTCAAGAATATTCTTCCAATATGAGGAAAAGAACTGTTTATCGCACTGGGCGCGCGGACTCCACATAGCCGGCCCCTTAGAGCGGTTCAGCATCCGGAACTGGAGAGTCGAGGCATCAGTGACCAGTCCCATCATTCCACCGAGAGCGTCAATCTCCCGGACAATCTGTCCTTTCGCGATTCCGCCTATCGCCGGGTTGCAGGACATACGGGCGAAACTCGTAAGGTCAGCATTGATCAGCAAAACAGACGAGCCAAGATTGGCGGCGGCAGCGGCAGCCTCGCAACCGGCGTGTCCCCCACCGACAACAATCACATCGTATGAATATGTCATATTCAAGAAAAATCAATTTTTACGGAACATCCGCCGAAGTGGCGAAATAAAATGCTAAAAATGAATATTCCCTAAAAGCATCAGGCGTTGCCTCGAAGGCCAAGGTAATAGTCCTCCTTCTCACGCATCACCTTCTGGTCCTCTGGCGTGTGGTCATCGTAACCTATAAGATGAAGGAGTCCATGGACTATGACGCGGTGAAGTTCCTCATCAAATTCGGTCCCGAACTCGATAGCGTTTTCGCGGACGCTGTCTATACTTATAAATAGGTCACCCGAGAGCTTGTTTCCTTCGCAATAATCAAAGGTAATGACATCGGTGAAATAGTCGTGATGAAGGTAACGAATATTCACGTCAAGAATGTAATTATCTGAACAAAAGATAATTGAGATGTCGCCAAGAGTCTTTATCTCACTTCCGGCGACCATTCTAAGCCATCTGTTGTTGGCAAGTTTGTTCTTGAACTCGAACTTTATGTCCTCGCAGTAATACCTGACCATAACCCTAAATTTTACGCAAATCTACAACTAATAATTCAAAAAATTTGAAATGACAATTATTATTTCTATCTTTGAAAGCCTATTGGAAGGTTTTGCCTTCAGGCACATAAGAAATGATTGTTAAAATTAATTACTGATATGGAGATCAAGAAAACACCAAAAGCCGATCTTGAGAACAGAAGGACTCTCTACACGGAGATCGGACTCGTGGTTGCTCTTCTCGTAGTCTGGGGAGCTTTTTCCTACAGCACCAAGGAGAAGGCGGTAGCCAGCCTGGGCGAAGACACTCAGGTAGTTGAAGTTGAGGATATGGTTCCTATTACCCAGGAGACACCTCCACCACCACCAGAGGCACCGAAGATTCCTGTGCTTTCCGACCAGATCGACATCGTTGAGGACGACATCAAGGTTGATGACAACTTTATGAGCCTTGAGGACGACGCCAACCTCGGAGTCGAGATTATGGACTACGTTGAGGAAGTAAAGGAGGAAGTCGTTGAAGAAGAGGCTATTCCGTTCCAGTTGGTTGAGGAGAAGCCTTCATTCAACGGTGGAGACGCCAATGAGTTCTCAAAGTGGGTTAACTCCAAACTTCAGTACCCGGAGATCGCGAAGGAGAATGGTGTTCAGGGACGTGTTACCCTTCAGTTCACCGTTAATCCTGACGGTTCCGTAAGCAACGTGAAGGTTCTTCGTGGAGTTGACTCATCACTTGACAAGGAGGCCGTCAGAGTCGTTTCTATGTCACCGAAGTGGAAGCCGGGAAAGCAGCGTGACCGCGCTGTGAAGGTAACCTACACCTTCCCTGTTATCTTCCAGCTGAGATAATAAGAAACTAAATGAATATCAAGGCCGTCCCCAACCGGATGGCCTTTTTTTGAATATAAAGGTAATGTCGCTTCGACAAGCTCAGCGACCGAATTAATTGAATATGGAAGAACTAATAGAAAAAGCCGTCTTTGTCGGCATCATCAGACAGAACGATGACGACAGAAAGGTAATGGAATATCTTGACGAACTTGAGTTCCTGGCGGAGACCGCCGGGGCAAAGGGAGACAATAAATTCGTGCAGAGGCTTGACAAGCCGGAGAAAGCCACCTACATAAGAAGCGGAAAGCTGCAGGAGATAGCGGATTACTGCGAGGAAAACGAAATCAAATATGTGATATTCGATGACGAGTTGACGGGAATGCAGCAAAGGAACATCGAGAAGGTAATCAGTTGCAGTTCAGTGATTGACAGAACCAGTCTCATCCTTGAGATATTCGCTCAGCGCGCCAAGACATCCTACGCCAAGATGCAGGTCGAGCTTGCACGCTACAACTATATGCTACCGAGACTGGCAGGAATGTGGACCCACCTTGAGAGACAGAGAGGCGGTATGGGCACGAGAGGTGGTATGGGTGAGACCCAGATCGAGATCGACCGCCGTATAGTCAAGGAGAGGATAGCAAGGCTGAAGGAACAGTTGAAGAAAGTCGATAAGCAAATGGCCACGCAAAGGGGCAATAGAGGCTCTATGGTGCGACTTTCCCTCGTAGGATATACCAACGTAGGTAAAAGCACAATAATGAACCTACTGGCCAAATCTGACGTTTTTGCCGAGAACAAGCTTTTCGCAACCCTCGACACAACCGTCAGAAAGGTCGTGATCGAGAACGTTCCGTTCCTTCTGAGCGACACGGTAGGATTCATCAGAAAGCTCCCTACGCAGCTCGTGGAGGCCTTCAAAAGTACACTGGACGAGGTTCGTGAGGCTGACATACTTCTGCACGTAGTGGACATCTCACACCCAGGCTTCGAAGAGCAGATGGAGGTTGTGGAGAGAACCCTACAGGAAATAGGCGCAAGCAACAAACCTGTCTTCGTGATTTTCAACAAGATAGATGCCTACACCTACGAGGAATACGATGAGTTCTCCCTAACCCCGAAAGGCAAGGAGAACCGCTCTCTGGACGAGTTGAAAAACAGCTGGATAGCGCAGGAGAAGACCCCGTGCATATTCATCTCCGCCATCAACAAGACCAACATCGAGAAGCTCCGCAGCGACATCTACAAGATGGTAGCCGAGATCCACGCCGGCCGCTACCCGTTCAATAACTTCCTCTGGTAATTTATCAATAAAGGTCTCTGAACAACATAAATAGCCAAAAAAGTCTCTATGTGAAATTTTTCACGTGAAAAAAATTTCAGATAGAGACTTTTATTGGCTTAAAAAGCAAATAAAAAAATATCAAGAAATTGTTATAGAATTACTTACAACAATATAAACTCTAAAGGGAGAATAATGTCTTATAGTAATATAACCAAAAGGCTGAATAATAACTTACGGAGATATAACCAAAGGGCTGAAAAATAAAATTTCAAATTTTGGTAACGTGCAAAATTTGGAATTTTCTTTTTTTCTGCCCGTCTAAAGTAACTAATATATAAGAAAGGTCACTTCGATGCTTCGACAAGCTCAGCAACCGAAGGTTAACTAACAAAAAAGGTCGGAAAAGCAAACGCCTTTCCGACCTAAGATATTCAGTGATAAAGTTTTACTCTGAGAATTTTGCCTTGAGGAACTCACGGTTGAGACGGGCGATGTGGTCGATGGAGATTCCCTTAGGGCATTCCATCTCGCAGGCACGGGTGTTCGTGCAGCTACCGAAGCCGAGCTCTTCCATCTTCGCGACCATATTCCTGGCCCTTCTGGCGGCCTCTGGACGGCCTTGAGGAAGCAGAGCGAGGGAACTTACCCTTGCGGCCACGAACAGCATCGCAGAGCCGTTCTTACAGGTCGCCACGCAAGCGCCGCAACCAACGCAGGCAGCCGCGTCCATACTCTTCTCAGCATTCTCGTGAGAGATAAGGATGTTGTTGGCATCCTGGGCGGAACCGGTTCTGACAGAGATGAATCCGCCAGCCTGAAGGATCTTGTCGAACGCGCTGCGGTCAACAACCAAGTCCTTGATGATAGGGAAACCGGCGCTTCTGAAAGGCTCCACGGTGATGGTAGCGCCATCCTTGAAGTGACGCATGAAGAGCTGGCAGGTGGTGACATGATCGTCCGGACCGTGAGCGCGGCCGTCAACGAACAACGAGCAGGCACCGCAGATACCCTCGCGGCAGTCGTGGTCGAAAGACACAGGACCGCTGCTCTGGCAGCCTCTGTCAACGGCTACTGGATCGTTACCCTCACGGATCAGCTGCTCATTGAGGATGTCAAGCATTTCGAGGAAAGAGGCATCCTCCTCTATTCCGGAAATATGATAAGTCTCAAAATGACCTTGTTCCTTGGCGTTCTTCTGACGCCATATCTTAAGATTGAAATCCATAGCCGATTCTAGTCTTTATAATTTCTTGTTTTAACTTCGATGAACTCGTACTTGAGAGGCTCCTTATGAAGCTCAGGCTCCTGGCCTTCTCCCTTGTACTCCCAAGCGGCGACATACATATAGTTCGCGTCGTCTCTCTTGGCCTCTCCTTCCTCGGTCTGGCTCTCGACACGGAAGTGACCGCCGCAGGACTCGTTCCTGTTCAGGGCGTCACGAGCCATGAGCTCGCCGATCTCGAAGAAGTCCTCAAGCCTGAGGGCTTTCTCAAGCTCCTGATTGAACTGATACTGCTCTCCTGGAACGCAAACGTCCTTGTAGAACACAGCCTTGAGGTCGTTGATCTCCTTGATTGCCTTCTTCAGACCTTCCTCGCTGCGGGCCATTCCAACATACTCCCACATGATGTTTCCCAACTTCTTGTGGATGGAGTCAACAGTCTGCTTGCCCTTGATAGCGAAGAGTCTGTCGATTCTGGCCTGAACATCTTTCTCGGCCTTGTCGAAGGCAGGGTTGTTGATGTCGGTCTTAGGCTCGGCGAACTTGTGTGAAAGGTAGTCGGCGATGGTGATAGGCAGCACGAAGTAGCCGTCAGCCAGACCCTGCATGAGGGCGGAGGCTCCAAGACGGTTTCCACCGTGGTCTGAGAAATTGGCCTCACCGATGGCGTAGAGTCCAGGGATGGTTGTCTGAAGATCGTAGTCAACCCAGATGCCGCCCATCGTGTAGTGGATGGCAGGGTAGATCATCATAGGCTCCTCCCAAGGGCTTACGTTATTGATCTTGAAGTACATGTCGAAGAGGTTGCCGTAACGCTGGAGCACCACGTCGATACCCAAACGCTCGATACTCTCAGAGAAGTCGAGGAATACGGCCAAACCGGTATTGTTCACACCAAACCCCTTGTCACAACGCTCCTTGGCTGCACGTGAAGCCACGTCGCGAGGTACCAAGTTTCCGAAAGCAGGATAACGGCGTTCCAGATAATAGTCACGGTCTTCCTCCGGAATATCGCTGCCCTTTTTGGTTCCGGCCTGCAATGCCTTGGCATCTTCCAACTTCTTCGGCACCCAGATACGGCCGTCGTTACGCAGAGACTCTGACATCAAAGTCAGTTTGGACTGCTTGTCGCCGTGGACGGGAATACATGTCGGATGGATTTGTACGTAAGCGGGGTTTGCGAAATAAGCTCCCTTGCGGTAACACTGCATGGCAGCCGAACAGTTGCAGCCCATGGCGTTGGTAGAAAGGAAATACGTATTACCGTAACCTCCGGTAGCGATAACTACGGCATGGGCGGCAAAACGCTCCAATTTACCGGTCACCAGGTTGCGGGCGATAATACCGCGTGCACGGCCGTCCACCATCACCAAATCCATCATCTCGTAACGGGTGAACAATTTCACCGTACCGGCATTCACCTGACAGCTCAAAGCCGAATAAGCACCGAGCAACAACTGCTGTCCGGTCTGTCCTTTGGCGTAGAACGTACGGGATACCTGTGCGCCACCGAACGAACGGTTGGCCAACATGCCTCCGTATTCGCGGGCAAAAGGAACACCTTGTGCCACACACTGGTCGATGATGTTGTTGGAAACCTCGGCCAAGCGGTACACATTGGCTTCACGGGCACGGTAGTCGCCACCCTTCACCGTATCGTAGAACAAACGGTAAACGGAGTCACCATCGTTCTGGTAATTCTTGGCCGCATTGATACCTCCCTGTGCGGCGATGGAGTGTGCGCGGCGCGGAGAATCCTGAATACAGAAATTAAATACTTTGAATCCCATCTCGCCGAGAGAAGCTGCGGCAGAGGCACCGGCCAGACCGGTACCGACCACGATGATGTCCAAACGGCGCTTGTTGGCCGGATTCACCAATTTCTGATGTGCCTTATAATTGGTCCATTTCTCAGCTACCGGTCCTTCCGGAATCTTGGAATCGATTATCTTTGTCATAGTTCGTTTCAATTTAATGATTCATTAATTAATATTAGTAGCACACGCTTCCGCTGCAACCGCCGCAGAAAGAGAAATACAATGCCACTACCAAGAACATCAGGATGACGATAGTGGTGTAGATGTTGCCGATGCACTTCCAACGGTTGAACCACACCTTACCGTTCCAACCCAGTGTCTGGATGGCACTCCAGAAGCCGTGCGTCAAATGGAACCACAGGGCAGCAAGCCAGATGATGTACAATACGGTATAAACCGGACAACTGAACGTTTTCACGATGTAACCGTAACCATCCGTTGCGTGCAGGCCGCCCATGTAGGGATCGCCCATCAACTCGGCGAACATCATGTTATACCAGAAATTGTACAGGTGCAGAACCATGCCCAACACAACGATGATGCCCAACACCAACATGTTCTGTGAAGCCCACTCCACCTTGTCAGGCTTGCTCGTCACGTCGTAACGGTTGTTACCGCGCGCCTTACGGTTTTGCATCGTCAGCCAGAAAGCATAGATGATGTGAATAACCACCAAAGCCGCTAATGCCAACGTTGCCGCTACGGCGTACCAGTTGGAGCCCAGAAATTCACAAATCATGTTATAGCCTTCTGCCGAGAACAGAGCCACAACGTTCATCGACGCATGGAACGTCAAGAACAGGACAAGCGCGATACCGGTAACCGACATCACCACTTTCCTACCAATAGATGAATCACATAACCACATAAATGATTGAATTTAAAATATTTAATAAATAATATAAAGGAATTCCTACATCTTCATCCTCCTGATAAGGTTCTGCAAAATTACTCTAAATCCTGAATAACACAAAGAAATAGCCGAATTATATTCCTAAAAATCACTACTTTTGTAACCGTAAAAACAAGTTAAAAATGAAGTTCGACTACGATGTGATAGTGATAGGCGGCGGCCATGCAGGCTGCGAAGCAGCAGCAGCCTCTGCCAACATGGGAGCGCAAACCTGCCTTGTCACCATGGACATGAACAAGATAGGACAAATGAGCTGCAATCCAGCCGTGGGGGGCATTGCCAAAGGACAAATCGTCCGGGAAATAGACGCTTTGGGCGGCTACATGGGTATCGTGACCGACCGCACTGCCATACAATTCCGTATGCTCAACCGTTCAAAAGGACCGGCCATGTGGAGCCCCCGCGCCCAGTGCGACCGTGGAAAATTCATCTGGGCATGGCGGGAAATCCTGGAAAATACACCCAATTTGCATATCTGGCAAGACCAAGTGAAGGAACTCCTCGTAGAGCACGGAGAAGTGACAGGTGTGAAAACCTATTTCGACGTGACGATTCGGGCACGGTGCGTCATCCTGACGGCCGGCACATTCCTGAACGGCTTGATGCACATCGGACACACGCAGTTGCCCGGAGGCCGTGTGGCCGAACCGGCATCATACCATTTGACCGAATCCATCGCCTGCCATGGTATAAACTACGGGCGGATGAAAACAGGGACACCGGTACGCATCGACGGAAGAAGCGTACATTTCGAGGAAATGGAAATACAGGAGGGAGAACACGACTACCATAAATTTTCATTCATGGGGCGCGACCGCCAACTGAAACAACTTCCGTGTTGGACTTGTTTTACCAATCCGGAAGTCCACGAAGTACTGAGAAGCGGCTTACCGGATTCCCCCCTTTACAACGGACAAATCCAAAGCATAGGACCGCGCTACTGCCCGAGCATCGAGACCAAACTGGTCACCTTTCCCGAACGCGGCCAACATCAGCTTTTCTTGGAGCCGGAGGGCGAAAGCACGCAAGAATATTATCTAAACGGATTTTCATCAAGCCTGCCGCTCCACATCCAAATCGAAGCCTTGAAAAAAATCCCGGCTTTCCGCGATTTGGCCATATACCGTCCGGGCTATGCCATAGAATACGATTATTTTGCCCCCACCCAACTGTACCATACGTTGGAATCGAAAATACTGCCGGGCTTGTTCATGGCCGGACAAGTCAACGGGACCACAGGTTACGAAGAAGCAGGCGGGCAAGGCATCGTAGCCGGCATCAACGCCGCCTTGAAATGTTCCGGAGGAGAACCTTTCATCATGCATCGCGACGAATCCTATATCGGCGTACTCATCGACGATTTAGTCACTAAAGGAGTAGACGAGCCTTATCGCATGTTCACGTCGCGGGCAGAATATCGTATCTTGCTTCGCCAGGATGATGCAGACGCACGCCTCACGGAACGTTCTTACCAGATAGGACTGGCTACACGTGAACGCTATGACCATTGGCTTTCTAAAAAGGAAGCTGTCGAGCATATCGTAAGTTTCTGCAAAGACTTCTCGTTGAAACCGGCCCTGATCAATCCCGGACTGGAAGCTTTAGGCACGACACCGCTCAAATACGGATGCAAACTTTTCGAATTAATCAACCGTCCGCAAATCACGGTGAAAAACATTGCCGAACATATCACACCGTTAAAGGCTCTGCTCGACACATTGACCGACCGACGGGATGAAATCATCGAAGCTGCCGAAGTATTGATAAAGTATGATGGGTATATTGCCCGCGAAAGAATCATCGCCGACAAGATGCAGCGCTTGGAAAGCATTAAGATAAAAGGCCGCTTCGATTACAAAAGCATGAATTCCCTGTCTACTGAGGCCCGCCAGAAATTAGAGAAAATCAACCCGGAAACATTGGCACAAGCCGGACGCATCCCTGGCGTTTCTCCTAGCGACATCAACGTGCTGCTCGTGCTTTTGGGACGGTAGCCAAAAGCTCTACGTTTCACGTGAAACAAAACTTAAATTATCAACAGATAAAATACTGGTTATGAACAATCCAACATTACTGAAGAATCTGCGAAACATTCCGGACTTCCCTATACCCGGAGTTCAGTTCAAGGACGTAACGACACTCTTCAAAAACGCGAAGTGCATGAAGATCATGCTGAATGAATTGTATGAAATCTATAAGGACAAAGGCATCACAAAGGTGGTCGGCATAGAGTCGCGCGGCTTCGTCCTCGGTGCCGCCCTTGCGGTGAAACTGGGTGCTGGTTTCGTCATGTGCCGGAAACCCGGAAAGCTTCCGGCCGAAACCTTACAGGAAAGTTATATGAAAGAATACGGCAAGGATACGATAGAAATACATAAAGATGCCATTGACGAAAAAGACGTGGTGCTCATTCATGACGATTTGCTTGCCACAGGCGGTTCCATGAAAGCGGCCTACAACTTGGTGAAGAAGTTTAATCCGGCA
>OJMO01000380.1_pt1 | contig 32666 bp, 32 predicted proteins | sample 1597241 | NCBI WGS metagenome assembly OJMO01 (sample SAMEA2452129, study PRJEB22498) | human gut metagenome | biome: human feces; feature: human gut; material: feces | place: Australia | collected 2012 | reverse complement strand
GCGGCGGTCATTGACCGCCATAAAGAAAAAATAAAAGGCGACCATTGGTCGCCCCTCCAATTGCATTCGTCATTTTATAAATTTATTATAATTATGTTCAAATTTTAATATAAAATGTTGCAATAAAAAACACACTTAAAGAGGTGAAAACAATGAATTATGCAGATATAAAAAGAATAGATATTGCCAATGGAGAAGGTGTAAGAGTATCTTTATTTGTGAGTGGATGCAGACATCACTGCAAAGATTGCTTTAATGCAGAAGCATGGAACTTTAACTATGGAAAAGAAGTAACAGAAGAAACAGAAAACAAAATAATGGAAGAACTTAAACCAGACCATATAGCAGGCCTATCACTATTAGGGGGAGAACCTCTAGAACCAGAAAATCAAGAAGAAGTTTTAAAAATAATAAAAAGAGTAAAAAGTGAATATCCAGAAAAAAATATCTGGTGTTATACAGGTTTCAAATTAGACGATGACTTATTAAACGGAAAATTCAAAGATAACAAAACAACACAAGAAATATTAAAAAACATAGATGTATTAGTAGATGGAAAATTTGAAATAGAAAACAAAGACATAAAATTAAAATTCAGAGGATCAAGTAACCAAAGAGTAATAAACATGCCAGAAACCTTAAAACAAGGGAAAATTATAAAATATTTGGAATAACCACATAATATTAAAGCAATGTATTGACAAGAAGCCAACCAATGGTTTATAATATGTACCGTAAGTTAGGGATTTAAATAAAAATAGATTTAAAAACCCCAGACTCTAAAAAACCATAAACTGAAAAGTGAGTGGAAGGAGGGGAATTATAAATGGCAAATGAAATAAAAGTTAATGGAAATATAGAAGATGCTCTTAGAAAATTTAAGAGACAATGTGCTAGAAATGGAGTAATCCAAGAAGTACGTAAAAGAGAACACTACGAAAAACCAAGTGTTAGAAGAAAGAAAAAATCAGAGGCAGCTAGAAAAAGAAAATTTTAATTAAAAAGAGCTTATAAGCTCTTTTTTTGTTACAGAAAATTTAATTGTAGGGGCGGACGCCTCTGTCTGCCTGCATGAAAAAATTTTGCATTATATAAAATTCCTAATTTTCATAAGCAAGGAATATAATATTGCAAAATGATAATAATAAAAAAGAGGTGTGTATATGGAATGTATTAAAACAGAAATAAAAAATGGAGTGGATTTACATACAATAAAAACAAGTAAATTCAAAACAAATCTTATAGCAGTAATGCTAACAAATAAAATAACAAAAGAAAATGCAACGAAAAACGCTTTATTGAGTTTAATATTAAGAAGAGGTACAGCAAATATAAAAACACAAGATGAAATAAGTAAAAAATTAGAAAATATGTATGGAGCAAATTTCGATTGTGGAATAGACAAAATAGGAGATAACCAAGTATTAAAATTTTATCTAGAATCTTTAAATAACGAATATTTGCCAGTAGAAGAAGACAATCTAAAAGAAAGCATAGAAATATTATTAGATATAGTATGTAATCCATTAGTAGAAGAAAATAAATTTAAACAAGAGTACTTTGAAGCAGAAAAAGAAAAATTAAAACAAATAATAGAAGCAAAAAAAGACAACAAAGGAATGTATGCATTTAATAGATGCATAGAAGAAATGTACAAAAATAGCCCATATGGAATATACAAATTTGGAAGCATAGAAGAACTAGAGAAAATAACAAACGAAGAATTATACAAATATTACATGGAATTTATTCAAAAATGCAAAATTGATATTTATATTTCAGGAAAAATATCTGAAGAAGCAAGGAAATATATTATAAATAACAATAATATTCTAAAATTGAAAGAAAGAAAGCCTGAATATATTGAAAATAGCTTGGAGAATATAACTGAAGTAAAAGAAAAAGTTATAGAAGAAAGTGCAGAAATAACCCAAGGAAAATTAGTAATAGGAATGAATGTTGAAACAAATGGAGAGAATTCAAAAAATATAGCACTAATATACAATGCAATTCTTGGAGGAACAGCAACTTCAAAATTATTCCAAAATGTAAGAGAAAAAGCAAGTTTAGCATATACAGCAAGTTCAAACTATATAAGGCAAAAAAATAGTATATTTATTAGATGCGGAATAGAAATAGAAAATTATGAAAAAGCATTAAAAATAATAAAAGAGCAAATAGAAGATATGAAACAAGGAAACTTTACAGAAGAAGAACTAGAAAACACAAAACAATATATAATATCTGCAATAGAAGCAATAGAAGATGAACAAGATACACAAATAGCTTATTCGTTTTCACATGAAATATCAAAAACAAGCGATTCAATAAATGAGTACAAAAAAGGTGTTGAATTAGTAACAAAACAACAAGTAATAGATTTGGCTAATACTATAAAAATAAATACAATTTATTTTTTGAAAAATTAAGGAGGAAAGAATGCAACTTATTGAAAATTTAATTGTTAAAGAGAAAATATATGTTGAGAAAATGAAAAACGGTTTAACTGTAATGATTATTCCTAGAGAAAATACAAACAAAAAATATGCAATAATTGGAACTCATTTTGGGTCGGTTGATAATGAATTTGTTGCTCCGGGCGAAGAAAAATCCAGCAAAATACCTGATGGAGTGGCACATTTCTTAGAACATAAAATGTTTGAACAAGAAAATGGAACTAATAGCTTAGATGTTTTATCAAATATAGGTGTAGATGCAAATGCATATACAACAAATGACTACACAGCATATTTAATAGATGCAACAAATAACTTTGATGAAGCTTTTAAAGAATTAATGAATTACGTGCAACATCCATATTTTACAGATGAAAATGTAAAAAAAGAACAAGGAATAATAGAACAAGAAATAAATATGTACGAAGATGATCCAGGTACAAGAGTGTATATGGAAGCATTAAAATGTATGTACAGTGAAAGCCCTGTGAGAATAGATATAGCAGGAAGTGTACAATCTATAAACGAAATTAATAAGGAAATATTATATAATTGTTATAATACTTTTTATAATCCTTCTAATATGTGTTTAGTTATATGTGGAGATTTTAAGCCAGAAGAAATAATAAAAAAAGTTGAAGAAAATTTAGTAGAAAAAGAGCTACAAGGCGATATACAAAGAATTTATCCAAAAGAGCCAAAAGAAGTTAAAAATAAAGAATCTGAAAAAGTAATGAACGTAAGTCAACCAATATTTGTTATTGGAATAAAAGAAAATTCAGAAGAACAGGTAAATGCAAAAAAAGTATTAACGGTTGAAATAATACTAGAAATTTTACTTGGAAAAAGTTCAGAATTATATAAAAAAATGTATGAAAACAAAGATTTAATAGTACCATTAGATTACGATTACGAATTTTCACAAAGCTATTCTCATATTATAATTTCATCACAAGCAAAGAATCCTAAAAAAATATTTGAAGAAATAAAAAAACAAGTAAAAAAATATATTGAAAGCGGAATTCATGAAGAAGAATTTGAAAGAATAAAGAAAAAAAAATATGGTGAATATGTAATGCAATACAATGATATAGATGTAATATCTAGAAATTTATTAGCAGACCATTTTAAAGGAATAAAACCATTTGAATTTATAGAAGAATTTAAAAGTTTAAATATAAACTATGCAAACGAAATATTAAGAAAAATGTTCAAAGAAGAAAATATGGTTATATCAATTGTAAAATAAAAATATATATGTAGAGGCGACCAATGGTCGTCTTTGTTTTATGTTATTGAATAACTTTATTTTAATTCGAAAAAAATCTAATGTTGTCGAAAAAAAGAAAAAAACAAAACAATACTAAAAAATGCAAAAAAAAATATCAAAAAAAGTAACACGAAACCGCTAAAAATAAACAAAAAATAAGAAATATTTATTGAAAACACAAAAATATTATGCTAGTATCTAAATATACGAAAGAAAAATGTTAAAAAAGGAGTGGTTGATATGTTAAATGATGAAATATGTAAATTAAGAGAAAAATTAAACAAAAGCATAGAATCAAATGAAGATTATTCAAAAATATACCAACTAAGTGTAGAATTAGATAAATTAATAGAAGAATACTACGGAATATCCAAAAGAACTGGAAAAGTAATCGCAGGTAAGTTAATTATAGAATAGCAATGTACACTCCTACATTGCTATTTTTTTGTATAATAGAAAATTTCTATTTTACGTGTAGGGGCCGACGCCTTAAGTACGCCCGTGCGACGAAGCCATTTTTTTTGCAAAAAATTAAAAAAAATGTAAAAAAATATTGCAAAAAGTAAAAAAGTATGTAATATTAAATATAGAGTATATATTATACATCTTAAATAAGGGAGTAATAATATGAAAATAAAAAAAATAATAATTTTTATTTTAGCAATGCTTGTAATTTTTAGTGTACCAACAAGTTATGCAAAAGATGCAGTGCCGGCTGCAAATGCAAGTTCTAGTAAAATAGAGCAATACGTAAAAAACAATGAAATTAGTTCTGTATCAATTGATAAGTTAGTAGCATGGTATAATAAAGTAGAGAATTCTAATAATGTAAAATCAAAAATAGTGAACGCTTTGAAAAGTAAGAATGTAAAAGACATAAATTCATATATTAGTGATAAAAGCAAGGCAAAGTTGAAGAAAGTTCCATCAGAAGTACGTTCTGCATGGTCAACAAAATGTAATGAAGGAAATAGGCAGAAATTAAATAGTGTTTCAGATAAAAAAGATACATTACAGGAATTACCAAGTTCGAGTGAAGTTTCAGACCCAACAATAAATCCTGATATATATCAACCAGGAACAGCTTCATCAACAAAAGTTCAAGGTAAAATTGGTCCAATATTAGGAATTATTAGAAATGTTGGAATAGTTTTATCTGTTATATTCTTAATGATAATAGGTATACAAGCAATACTTGGAAGTGCAGAAGAAAGAGCAGACTATAAAAAAAGACTGCCTAAATATCTAATAGGTGTAATTGTATTATTAGCAGGAAGTGTTATACCACAAATTATATACAATGTTATGAAGTAAATAAAAAATGAATTATTGCAAAATAAAAAGAAATAGTGTATAATATAAAGTGTAATGGCAGAAAAAGGAGAATAAACATGAAGAAAGTACTAATATCAATAATAATTTTTTCTGTAATAATCTTAGGAGGCTTTTGTAATTATAGCAATGCAGATACTACATTCGATGGAACAATTTCACAGGGTGACTCTTTTATTTCAACAGGAAAGAACCAAAAGGATATTGCAACTATTAATGGAACTAAATTTAGTAACGTTGTAAAAAAAGTATATAATATTTTATTAATAATAGGTGTTGCGATTTCTGTAATAATAGTTGGAGTAATGGGAATAAGAATTATTACAGGAAGTGCAGAAGATAAAGCAGAAATAAAAGAACAAATGGTACCCTATCTTATAGGATGTGGAGTAATGTTTGGAGCTTTTGCTATATGGAAAATTGCTATGGTAATAGCAGGAGCAGTAGGGTAATAGTTATTAATATTTTCTCAAATACATAGAGAAAAATAATATAAAATATATAAAATTTAAAAGGAGGATAAAACTATGAAATTAAATAGTAAAAAAGTACTAAAAATAGTAGCAGTTATTTTACTTGTAATGTTAGCATTTACAATTATTCAACCAGTTTTTGCTGCTGACATAAATCCTACTACAATAAAAGGTGATGCAGATATAAAAGTTGATGGTATTCAAACTGTAGGAAATAAGGTGGCTACTGTAATAAGAAATTTTGCAATAGTTATTGGTGTAATTATGCTTATGGTTATAGGTGTTAAATATATGCTTGGAAGTGCAGAAGAAAAAGCAGATTATAAGAAATCTTTAATGCCTTTAGTTATAGGAATTTTTATTGTTATGTTTGCTGCAACAATAGTATCATTTGTATTATCAGCAATTAGTAAATAACATTTATAGAAAAACCTTTAGGGAATTAAACTCCCTGAAGGTTTTTTTATGTCTAAATAATATTACAAAAATGTTACTAAAATATTAAATTAGTATAAATTATGCTTTTTTACTACATTTTTTTCTAGTTTATGGTATAATATAAAAGGAATGATTATATTTATACATAGGAGGAAATGAAATGCCTTATTATATACCAAGAGATACAAAAGGAGAAGGTAGAATTTTATATATTTTTTCTACGAAAGGTTTAATATATACTGGAGTAGGTGCAGGAATAGGATTAATTTTTTATTGGATACTTTCATTAATAGGGTTAAAAACTGTTGGATTAATAATAGTGCTACTATTAGGTATTATTGGTTTTTGTTTAGGAACACTTAAAGTTCCAGATATAAAAACATTTGAATTTACCAAAAAGACAGGGGGCTTGAATTTAGACCAAGTAATATTAACAGCTATAAAATTTAAAAGAAATAAAAAAATTTATGTATATACAAATGATGTAAAGGAGGAAACAAAAGATGAATAATTCAGATCAAATATCACAGATATTAACAGTAGTACTAGTTTCAATGTTAGCCTTGCTTGCAGTTTTAGTTTTAATATATTTAGTAATTCTAATGAAAAATAAAAAACAACAAAAAGAACTTAATTCAAGTAATCAAGATAATAATCAAATAGCTAGTAAGAATAAAAAAAGTGCAACAAAGAAAATAGAAAGTTACAGCAAACAATCTATATATAATTTTATGGAATTTGATAAAATAGAAGATAACATGATTATACAAAAAAATGGATTAAGATATGTTATGGTTTTACAATGTCAAGGTGTTAATTACGATTTATTATCACAAGCAGAGAAAGTTGGAGTTGAAGAAGGATTTTTACAATTCTTAAATACATTAAGATATCCAATTCAATTATACATACAAACAAGAACTGTAAATTTAGATAATAGCCTTGCAAGTTATAAACAAAATGTAAACGAAATTGAAGTTGCATTAAACAAGAATAGAATAAAATACCAAGCAAATGTTAATTCTGGAGCATATACAGCAGAAGAATTAAAAAAACAATATTATGAAATTGTAAAACAAACAAACTTATTAGAATATGGAAAAGATATAATTGCTAATACAGAAAGAATGAGTAAAAACAGAAATGTTTTGAACAATAAATATTATTTAGTAATATATTATTATCCAGAAGAAATAAACGAAAATTTAGATAAAAGTGAAATAGCAGAAAATGCCTTTTCAGAATTATATACAAGAGCTCAATCTATAACAAGAGCATTATATTCTTGTAGTGTAAGCTCAAAAATTATGAGTTCAGAAGAACTTGCAGAATTATTATATGTTGCATACAACAGAGATGAGTCTGAAACATTTGACTTTGAAAAAGCAATGAAATCTGGATATCAAGAGTTATATTCAACAGCACCAGATATTTGGAATAAAAAATTACAAATATTAAATAAACAAATTGAAGAAAAAGCATTTGAAATGGCAAACAATGCTATAGAAGAAGTTAAATCTGAAAGACAAAAACAATATGAACTAAAATCTGATAATATAGATGATTTGGTAAGAGATATGGCTGCATTAATGATAGATGAAAATGATAGTTACATAGGTGAAGATATTGCAGAAGAAGCAATAAAGAAGTTGAATAACAAAATAGATCAATGGGAGGAGGAAACAAAAGATGAGAAGCAAGAAAAACCAAAATCAAGACGTGGAAGAAAACCAAAAAATGCAACAACAAAATAGAATTCTTAGAAGAAAAAATATTAAAGAATTAATAGCACCATCTGGAATAGATGCTTCAAATATAGACAGATTAGAAATAATTTCAAGCACAAAAAGATATGCAAGAAGCATGTTTGTTTCTTCATTACCACGTATGTGTTCTTTCCCAGAATTATTTAGAAGTATGTATTTATTTGGAGATATAAACACATCTGTATTTATAAATCCAATTCCAGAATCTAGATCACAAAATGAATTAAATAGAGTTATAAATGAATTGGAAACAGAAAGAATTGTAGCAGCAGATAAAGGAAATATAAATAGACAAAGTAATTTAACACAAAAAAGAGCAGAAACAGAACAATTAAGAGACGAAATAGCTGCAGGTTTTAATAAATTATATGAAGCTTCAATAGTATGTACACTATTTGCTTATAATTTAGAAGACTTAGAAAAATACACAAAACTTTTATCAGCTGAAATGAGCAAAAGTTTAGTTGGAGTTAAAAGTGCTTGGGGAATGCAAGAAGATGCTTTTAAAAGCAATTTACCATTAATGGATGATAAAATAAAAAAAGTACATACATTTGATAGACGTTCAATGGGAACAGTTTTCCCATTTACAACTTCAGAAATTGGACATCCAACAGGTGTTCCACTTGGTTTTAATAAACAAACAGGGGTACCAATATTATTTGATAACTTCCATAATTCTTTAACAAATTATAATATGGTTATTTTTGCTAAATCTGGTGCAGGTAAATCTGTTACGATGAAAACATTAATATCTCGTTCTTCAGTTTTAATGGGAGTTGAAAATTTAGCTCTAGATGCTGAAGGTGAGTATAGAATTGTTGCTGAAAGTTTAGGAGGAATAAATGTTGTTTTAAGTCCAAATTCAAAAACAATTATAAATGTTTTCGATATAGAAACAGAACTTGTAAAGGATGAAATAACTGGAAAAGAAAGACCAATATTAAATGTTGAAAATAAAGTTGAAGACGTTACACAAGCTCTTCTTACAATGGCAAAAGGTAGCACAAGAAGCCCAGAAGTAAATGAACTTACAAAACAAATCATAGCTGAAGCTGTTGCAGAAGAATATATGTCTGCAGGAATAAATAGTAATCCCGAAAGTTTGTATATTGGCAACGAAGGTGGAAACTTACTAAGAAGAGATAATGTAATAGGAAGAACTAAAAAGCCAATGCCAACTATTGGTTCTTGGTATAAAAGAATTCAACAAAAAGCAAAAGATAATGAAAATCAAGATTACAAATTTCATTATAGCTATTTAATAAAAGTTATGAAACAATACATAAGAGAATATGATGGTCAAATGGCATATTTTGATGGGCAATCTACTTTTGAATTGCTAGAAGGCTCACCATTTATAAACTTAGATATATCTCAACTAGAAGAAAGATTTGCTAGACCATTAGCACAACAAATTTTACTTTCTTGGATTTGGGAAAAATATGTTAAGAAAAATAGTGAAGACAGAACAAAAGCAAGAAAGAAAAGAGTTATTGTGGATGAAGCATGGATGTTGCTTCCATATCCAGAAGCAGTAGACTTTTTAAATACAATGGCAAGACGTGCCAGAAAAAGAAATGTATCTTTGGCAATTATTTCACAAAGATTCCAAGACTTTTATGAAAAACCAGAGGTACAAGCTGTTCTTACATCATCAGATACAAAATTACTTTTAGCTCAAGATAAATCAGAAATTGAATACCTAAAAGAAGTATTTAAGTTAAGCCAAGGTGAGGCAAGCTTCTTAGTAACTTGCGGAAAAGGTGAAGGACTACTAAAAGTAGGTGGAGATACAGCAATTTTACAAATAACACCAACAGCAAGAGAATTTAAGTTTGTTGAAACAAATTTAAACAAACTAGTAGGAGACAAAAAATAAAAGGAGGTATAATGTGAAACTCGAGAAGATAAAAAATATGAAACAAAAGATAATAACAATACCTATAATAATGATAACTTTAATAAGTTTTATTATACCTAATTATTCACATGCAGGAGTATTAGATGGTGTATTAAATAACGTATTAAGTGGACTTATGTATATACCAGATTGTGCAATATGGTTTTTAGAAAAATCTTGCATTGATAGTGATATAAGTTATTCAGATATATTTAAAAAAGATGATGACTTTAAAAATTACTTAGAAGATACAATGAATCAGGGAACAATATTAGATGGAAATATTTCAGGAATAGGTGCTGGGATTACGTGGGCACTTATAAAGACTCCTATTATTGGTGGTATTATACAAGGAATAAGTGATGATACAATAACAATGATATCGAATATAAAAATATCTCCTATGAGTATATTTGCAAATGAAATTCCTCTTTTTGATGTTAATTTCTTTTCGCCAAAGAAAGACGATAAATCTGTTGCATATAATATTAGAAATGTAATTTCCGTATGGTATGTTGCATTAAGGAATATTTCCCTTGTTTTATCTTTACTAGTTTTAGTGTTTATTGGAATAAAAATAACTGTATCAAGTGTTGCAAGTGATAAAGCAAAATATAAACAATTGTTGGTTGATTGGATAGTTGGAATTTGTTTAATTTTATTTGCACATTATATTATGGTTTTTTCTGTAAATATTATTGAGTCTTTAGATAAAATGATAGTATATAATACAAAGGATTCAGATGTCTTGATAAATATTGCTAGAACAAAAGCTGGAACGTTTAATGCTACAGAAGATGCATTATTTGCAGAACAGTTTTTATGGGGAATGGTTTATATTGCATTGACTGCATTTACATTTATATTTGCATGGCAGTATATGGTTAGGGTAGTCAAAATGATATTTTTGACTTTATTTGCACCTATTTTTGCTTTTTCATATCCACTAGATAAAATGATGGATGGGAAATCACAAGCGTTTGATAGATGGATTAAAGATTATATTTTTACATTATTAATACAGCCAATACATTTATTATTGTATACAATTCTCATATCATCAGTTATAGAGTTGGCAACAAGTAACTTTTTATATTCATTGGTTGTTTTGGGATGTTTTATTCCTGTTGAAAAATTAATAAGAGAATTTTTCAATTTTGGAAGAGGACATATAAAAGGCCCAAATCCAGCTGGACTTTTTACAGCCATGACATTAGGATCAAAAGCAATAAATGCTTTTAAACCTAGCAATATAAAAAATGGAAAAAGTGATGGAGGAAAACAAAGCAATGGTAATGATATTAAACCTATAGATATAAGCAGAGGAGATAGAGCAATAGATTTATTGACTGATGGAGAAGATAGAATTGATAGTGGCAATCAAAAAATACGAGATTATAGTGAAGAATATAAAAATGATAATCAAGAAGATACAAAAGAAGTACAAGATGGTGTGGGTCAAGATATGCCAGGAAAAAATGATGAAGAGTTTAAAATTTCAGATAATCAACAAGATTATGATAGATTAAAAGCTATACAAAATGATAATAAAATTGACACCGATACTAATAGATATACAGAGGAAGAAAAGGATTTATCTGCTGAAAGATTGAAAAATGAGTTTAACAATATAGATGAAGAGAATACAGGAAAAATTGAACGTGATAATAAAGATAATAAAAAATTTGGAAAAATTAAAGATAAATTTGGAATGGTTGGAAATAGATTTAAATCAGCACCACGTGATTTAAAAAGTCTTGCGAATTCTAATATTGGATTGACGGCCAGAAGTGGAGTAAAAAAAGGATTGAAAATTGCAGCTGCAACAACTGTAGGAACAGCAGCAGCTGTAATGGCTGGAGCAGCTATGTTGCCATCAGGTGACATTATTAAAACTGGAGAAGCTATGGTAGCAGGTGTTGCGGCTGGATCAACCTTTACAAGTAAAGCTCTTAATTCGACTGATAAAAAATCATCATTTGCAGATTCATGGAAACAAAAACATGATCCATCTGGTTATATGAAAAAATTACAAAGAGAACAAGCAGATGAGGATTATAGAAAAATTATAAATGATAAGAATGCAATGCTACAGCTTAGAACTAAAGCCCAAAAATATAATATGTCTGATAAGCAATTAAAAGATACAATTAGAAATTATTCAGATAATGGAATTACAGACTATAAAGAGATAGGCAAAGGAATTCAATTACAAAAAGAAAAAGGTGCAACAGAAAGAGAAGCAATGGGTGTAGTACAAATTGCCAAAAAATATAGTGAAAGCGCAGTTTTTGAAAAAGAAAATATTACTAAATCTAGACTAGTAAAAAGTTTACAAGGACAAGTTAGAAATCCAGAACAAGTGGCTGAGAAAAAGTTGGATTTATTAAAAGCTTACTATGAATAAAAAATCTAAGATTATAAAATTAAGAGGTGATTATGGAAAAAATAATACGTTTTTATAATCAAAATAAAAAAACAATATTCAAATATTTAGGAATTATAATTGTTGGTTATGCTCTATTACAAATTATAAATTTATATTATAAAAATAAAGGAAATGAAGAATATGATAATGTTATTAATAATGTTGTTATATCAGAAAAAAGTGAAGAAAATACCAATAATAATGTTTCTAAAAACAAAACAGATATAGAAAAATTTGTTGAATATTGTGAAAATGAGAATATAGAAGAGGCATATAATATGCTTTCAAATGAAACAAAGGAAAAAAATAAATATAGTTCAGTAGAAAAATTTAAAGATAATTTTATAATGAATTTTTTGAAATCAGGAAGTGATTATACTTTAAATAAAATGGACAATTATTCAAATATATATGTTATTGAAGTTTACAATGGTGATATGCTTTCAACAGGAAATACTAATAGCATAGGTAAAAAGTACATTAAAGAAAGTAATAGTAAAATTACTTTATTGGACTTTATTTAAAACAATGAAAAGTGCATTTTTATGATGCACTTTTCGCAAATAAAGAAAAGAAAGAACTACTTTAATGAAGTAGGAGAGATGTAAAGTGAGTAGAATAAAAGAAGAAGCGGAAGATATAGTAAAGACAAAAATTAAACAAGCATTCATAAAAACACTTGGAAAGTATTTATTAATTCCAGTTACGATAATTCTGACATTTGCTATCGCAATAGCTTTTTGGGTAGCTGGTGCATCAGCAGGACGGAGGTTCTAGCAATGGCCTTTATGATGTTCAAGAAGGTACAGTTTCTTATGAAAGTTTAAATTTAACAGATTCTGATAAAGAAATTTTATATAAAATAGTGTGTGCAGAAAGAGGTGGAGGAACACAGCAGCAACAGGAATATGTTGCAAGTGTTATATTAAACCGTGTTCTTTCAGCAGACTACCCAAATAATGTACATGATGTTGTGTTTCAAGAAAATCAATTTCAACCAACTAGAAATGGCGCATATGAAAGTGCTAATCCAAGTGATACAACTAAGAAAGCGGTAGATAAAGTTATAAAAACTGGAGATAAAGCAAAATGTGCAATTGGTTTTATGACACCAGCAGCTTATTATACTCAAGATTGGTTACAAGCAGCTCTAAAAGATGGCTCATGGGTATATTTATTTAACGATGAAGATGAATCACATAATAATGCAAACGATAATGTAACACATAATTTTTTCACCAAAAAAACTGTTCAAACAGAATTAGCACAATACCAAAGTTCTGGAAGCTCAGATAGTACAGTAACTGGTGGTACAGTTGTTCAAAATGCAGTAAAAATACATAAACAAGTAAGAACCTCAGGAAAATATAGCTATAATAATGGATATAATAAGTCAGTACCAGTAAATCCACCATATATAGATTGTAGTTCGTATGTTTCATGGGTAATGTATGAATCTGGATTTAAAGATTTTAAAGGAGGCCAAAAAACTTCAAGTACATTTGCAAGTAATCCATGGGGATGGGAAGTTATATCAAAAAATAATGCAAAAGCAGGAGATATATTGGTTTACTCTGGTCATGTGGAAATATATACAGGAAAGGGCAACTTAGTATATAATATGGGGTCAAATAATGCTATTAATTCTGCAGGAACATCAGATTTACCAGAAAGTTCGGATTCAGGTTCTTCACATGGCGTTGCAAATACAATTAAAATTTTAAGACCACCTACAAATAATTAAAAAGAGGGTTAAATATGAATAAAATAAAAAAAATTATAATTATTTTAGTTATTCTTATAGTAATTACTTCTGGAATTTTAATATATTTTATGAATGTAAATAAAAAGCAAAAAGAAGAGTTAAATGAAAATAATACAGACAATGGAAATGCAGAGCTAATAGAATCGAGCTATGAAGCACAAAAGGCTTTTTCGAAAATAGATACTCAAAAAAGAAATAAATATTTTGCAGTTGAAAATATTGTTAATTCATATGTTTCAATTTTAAAACAATGTAATGGAATAATAGGAGAGCAAAAATATAATGATATAGCAGTTAATGAACAAGGGGCAGATAGACTTTTAAATTTATTAGATAACAGCTATAAACAAGAATTTAATATAACAAAAAATTACGTATTAAATAACAAATTAAGTTATAACAATTATGAATTAAATATTGATAATATATATATTTCCGAGATTTCAGAGGCAATAAATTTATTTATTGTTGAAGGAACAATAGATAATGAAAATATAAATTTAATGATAAAAACAGATAATAACAACATGACATTTAGCATATTTCCAGAGGAATATATGAATAAGAATAACTATAATATAGATATGCCAGAAGAAAATATAAAAATAGATAATAGTGAAATTACTGCTAATGCAGATAATACATTTAATTATACAAATATAACAGACCAATATGTAATGCAAAAAATAGTTCAAAATTATAATTATTATATAAATAATAATATAAATAAGGCTTATAATTTATTGCAAAATGAATATAAACAAAAGAAATTTCCTGTAATTGAATATTTTAATAATTATATAGATAACAACATAGATATTTTAAAAAATATTGAAATTAGCAAATATAAAATTAACAAGTATGATGAATATACTGAATATATTTGCATGGATAAATATGAAAATTATTATATATTTGAAGAAAAATCTGTAATGGATTACACAGTAAAATTGGACTCTTATACAGTTGCTTCAGATTATTTAATGAGTAATTATAGCAAAGCAACAGTGCAAGAAAAAGCTCAATATGATATTGGCAAAGTTATTGAAGCATTAAATAAAAAAGATTATGAATATGTATATAGCAAATTAAAAGAAAGTGATAAAACAATGCATTATCAAACATACGATATATTTGAAAATGCAGTAAAGAATAAATTTTACAACATAAATAAAATACAATATGGTTCTTCTTCAGAAAATGGAGATAACTCATATAAATGCAATACATATATAACAGACTATTACGATGAAGATGAAAACGGATTTGAGTTAGAATTCACAGTAAACTTAAAAGATAATAACGACTACGAAATTTCTTTTATAATGAATAATTAATAAAATTATAAAGTAGAGGCGACCAATGGTCGCCTTTGTTTCGTATAATAGAAATTTGTCGATATATTAAAAAAATACAAGAAATATATATTTTAATAAACAAATTTGTATGTTATAATGAAAATGGAGCGATAAACAAAAGTAGGTGAAAAAATGAAAAAGCAAATTATAATAAGTCTTATAAGTGCAGTTTTATTAGGAACTCTATTAGGAATTGTTGGTATGACAGCAATTACAGGTGCAAGTGGTAATTCAAATTCTAATAGTGCTCTTGATATTAGTTCAGTTGAAAATAGTAATTTTATAGTAAAAACAGATGAAAATGGTGCTTTGCCAACATTAAGCAAAGAGCAATTAATAAAAGCATGTGATTCACTCTCAGGAGAACAAAAATCAAATGCTTTAAGCTTTGTAAATGCAGTAAAAAGTGCAGAAGACAAATATAAAGTTAATGCAGTTTTTTCTTTATCTGTTTTTAGAAAAGAAAATGGATTAGCTACTAATAAAAGCGGAATATTAGGACATGGAACATATAATATTGGAAGTTTAAAAGGAAGTTATAATGGTAATAGTTATGGCGAATGGAGAAAATATAATAATTATGATGAAGCCATAATGGATTATGCAGATAATATTGCAAATGGTAGTTACTATTTTAAGGCAGGAAAGTATACTCTAAAAGAAATTGGAACAGTATATTGTACACCACCTGATGAATGGATAAAAATTGTTAAAGAGTATATGATTGAGTTCTATAAATCAGCAGGAGTATCAACTGGAACTGATAGTGGAACTGTTGCAAATGGTGGAAAAGGAACAATAGGTGTATATACATCTACTAGTGGAAAGAAATACAATTTATACTTACAAGGAGGAAATGCACCTTGGGCAGATAATGATTATGGAAATGACCATAGTATGGCAAAGGCTGGTTGTGGTCCAACGGCAGAAGCAATAATTGCAAGTGCGTATAATGGAAGCATAACTCCAGAAACCGCAAGAGCAGATATTGTAAAAAAATATGGTACAGGAAACCATTCTAGTGCAGATGTAGTTGCAGGGTCATTAAAAAGATTAGTTCCAAATATAAAAGCAGAAGCTGGAAATTATGATGATACAAAGGTAAAAAATTGTTTAAAAGGTGGAGGTCAAATATGGCTTGTAGTTCAACATTGTAAATATACAAGTAATGCTCATTGTATTGCATTAGTAGACCATAAAGACAATGGAAAAGTATATGTGGCACATGGTTCAGCCTCAAGTAGACCTTACGGTTGGGATGACTTAAGTTATATAAAACAATATTTAAAATATAGTAGTATTGTATATGTTGGAGGAAATTAGAATGAAAAATATAGTGAAATATTTAATTATTGTTTTATGTTTGTTAATTATTTGTGTAATAATTTTATTGAAAAGTTACAATACAAAAAATAATGAAAATATATATAACACAAACAACGCAAAGAAAAGTGATGAATTTGAGATAGAAACTGATAATAATCTTACAGAAGTAAGCTTTAATAATGAAATAATGAACATAAAAGAATGTATTCAAAATTATATTGAAAATCGGAACTTACATGTGTAAGCAAGTAAAAAAGAGAGAAGTAAATATAGATTACAGTATATATTATGTGTATGGAAAACTAATAATAGATAACAAAATTGTTGATAATAACTCAAATTATACTGTAATTGTAAATTATACAAATGGTGCATATTCAGTTATTAATGAAATTGATGAAAGTAAAGAGTATGATGGAAATATAGTACAGGACGAAAATAACAAATTTGAATATAAAAATTACTCAGAAGAAGACTTTGTAAAAGAAGAATTTATGGATTATAAATATACACTTTTAAATGAATTAGATGGAGCATATTCAAAATTAGATAATGAATACAAGGCAGAAAGATTTAATAATATTCAAGAATTTAATAATTATATAGAAGAAAAAAGAACACAAATAGAAAATAGTATTGCAGTTTCTTATGAATATATAGATGATAATCAATTTATAGTACAAGATGACTATGAAAATCAATATATATTTATTGAAAATAGTTTCATGAATTATAATGTAAGATTAGATAATTATACTATAATAACTGAAAATTATAAAAATAAGTATAATAAATTAGATAATGAATCAAAGGCAAAAACAAATGTTGATATGTTCATAAAAATGATAAATTCTAGTGATTATAGGCATGCATACAATAAATTAGATGAAACATTTAGAAATAACAACTTTGGAAATGTTGAAAATTTCGAAAGCTATATAAAAGAAAATTTCTTTGAAAATAATTATTTAATTGTAGATAAAATAGAACAAAAAGGAGAATATTATGCAGTAAATACTACATTAAAAAGTGATACAAGTAGTGTTGCAGACTCTAAAAATAAAAATTTTGTTATAAAACTAAATGAAGGTACAAATTTTGTAATGTCATTTGAAATATAAAAAATAAAATAAGGCTGGTCTTGACCAGCCTTAAATTGTGAATTATAATAAAATTCAGAGGTGAAACTTATGAATAAAAACGAGGAAATATTTCAAAAATTAAGAGACTTTAGAATGGAAAAAATGATTGAATTAAAAAATAATGGAAATGAAGAAAATATTGATATTGAAGATGTAGTGTATTGTGGACAATTAGATTTTGAAGTTAATGGGGAAATTCAAAAGAAAGATGTTTTTCTTATGAAAAAAGAAATAGATGGTAGTGTAAAATGGGAGTATTATGCAGATGGAGATATGATTGCAATAGATTATAACGAAATGATTATTCCGACATCTGATTATCAAAAAGTAGATTTTAAGCCTATTATAAAAAATGAAGATAAGCAAGTTTCTTTAAACGAATTAGAAATAGAGAAAATGACTCATATGGCAAAAGCTTTAGGAATAGAAGAAAAACAAATTGATGGTCTTGCAGAAATTGATAATAGCAAATTAAATGAAGAAGAATTAATGAAAAGTGCAGTAAGCGTAAAATCTGAATTTAATCCAAATGAAAAAATAAATGGTTCAGAGAACTTTAACAATCTTATACCGGGAACAGGAAAATTTAGTAAAATTGCAATTATATATTCAAATAATTCAAACGATAAATTTAAAATGGTAGGAATTACTGCAGACGGTAAAGTAGAAGAAATACCAGCATTAACTCAAACAGAAGGAGTTAATCCAACAGAAAAAATAGTTTCAGCAGATAGATATGGAGAAAATATAACAGAAAAAAGTGCACAAGCAATGTTTAAAATAAATGGAAGAGCTAATGAAGGTTTTTCTATAAATATTGGAAGCATGGGCTGTATAGAAGTTAATTATGTAAGAAGAAGTACAGATGATGAATATATAAGTATTCCAGTTGAAACAAATACAACAAGATATGTAAAAAGCGAAATAAAAAGAGAAATGGATAAAACAAAAAATACAAGAGTTGAAGAAGAAATAGATAAATCTCAGGCTGAAATAGAAAAGCACGGCAGTGCAAATTGGAAAAATATAGATGATAACCCAAATAACGATATAGAGCATGAAGATGTAATTAGAATTAATAATGGAACAGAAGAAATTTCCTTTGAAGAAGAAGCTAAAAAAGCAAAAGTAAGTGTCGAAGAATTTAAAAGAATATATAATGAACAATCTGAAAATTTAACACCAGAACAAAAACTAGAACAAACACACGAAGAAATAGAAGAGCAATTTATGGGAGAAAGGAGAAGATAGCATGTGTGAAAAAATTTATTCAATTGAAGAAATAAAATCTATGCTATATGAAATTCTAAAAAAAGCAGATGTAAGAAAAGCAATTTTATTTGGGTCATATGCTAGAAATACATCTACGTCAACAAGTGATATAGATATTGTTATAGATAGTGAGGGCAAATTATTAAATATTAGATTTTATGGATTATTAGAAGAAATTGTACAAATATTGCAAAAGAATATTGATTTGTTTGAAATATCTGAAATTAGAGAAAATAGTCCGATATATAAAAATATTCAAAAGGAGGGGATTGTAATTTATGAAAAGTAAGGATAGAATTATTATTCAAAAGATTATAAATTATATTGAAGACGTAGAAAAGTATGTTGAAGGAATTGAACCGCGAGACTTTTTGGATGATAGAAAAACTATAACTGCATGTGCTTTTTCTGTTATGCAAATTGGAGAGTTAACAAAAGAGATAACTGAAGAAACAACCAAAAAATATAGTAATATTCCATGGACAAGTATAAGAGGAATGAGAAATAGAATTGTTCATGATTACGAAAACGTAGATTTATCTGTATTATGGGGAACAATAAAACAAAGTTTACCTGAATTAAAGGATGAATTAAAAGATATAATTATAAAAGAAAATGAGATTTTATTTTAGTAGTAATAACCTCATCTATATAAATATATATTTATATAGGTGAGGTTTTGTATGAAAAGAATAATTAGTTTAGTTTTGATATTTTCAATTTTATTTCCAATTTATTGTTTTGCAGATGAAGAAAATATTGAAGAGGAAGAACAAATTCCAGAACTTGTGGAAGCAGCAAGTGATAGTGCAGAGGAACCAAATTTAAATTCTAGAGCAGCTATTATTTATGATAGAAATTCTAAAGAAGTAATATATGGAAAAGAGGAAAATACTAAAAGAAAAATGGCTTCAACAACAAAAATAATGACTTGTATGGTAGTTTTAGAAAAAGGAGAATTAACAGATACAGTTATTGTTTCAAAAAAAGCAGCAGGAACAGGTGGGTCAAGAGTAGGTTTAAAAACAGGCGATAAAGTAAGTGTACAAGATTTGCTATATGGTTTAATGTTATGTTCAGGAAATGATGCAGCGGTTGCACTAGCAGAACATGTGGGAGGTAGTGTTGAAGGGTTTGCAGATTTAATGAATGAAAAAGCAAGACAATTAAATTTAAGTAACACTCATTTTGTAACACCACATGGGTTAGACAATGAAGAACATTATACAACAGCATATGAACTTGCTATTATGGCAGATAATGCCTTAAAAAATAATACATTTTCTAGTATTGTTGGAACTAAAAATATAACAATAAATATAAATGGAAAGCCAAGAAATCTATCAAATACAAATGAATTATTGGGTAGTATGGCAGGGGTATATGGTGTAAAAACAGGATTTACCAATGGGGCTAATAGATGTTTAGTAACTTCATGTAAGAGAGAAAATTTAGATATTATAACAGTAGTGTTAGGAGCAGATACAAAAAAATTTAGAACACAAGACAGTATCAAATTAATAAATTATGCAATGAATAATTATAAAGAAATAAATATGGAAAATAAAATACAAGATGAATTTCAAAAATGGAAAAGAGAAAACAAAGATAAAATATATATAAATAAAGGAGTAAAAAATACAACAGAGTATAAATTAGAAGAACAATTAAATAATTATATAACAATAAAAAATACACAAGAAAATGATATTAAAATAGAAATAAATACATTAAATTATTATGAGGCACCATTGCAAGAAGGAACAACAATTGGAGTATTAACAGTGAAAGTTTCAGGGCAAGTAAAATTAATAAAGAATATACAAGTAGCACAAACGGTAGAGAAGAAAAATATGATAAATTATATGAAAGAATTAATAGAAAAATCATGTTTAAATAATATTACAAAATAAATACATTTATAATACAAATTCGATAATTTATAGACAAAAGATTAAGTATTTTATAAAATATATATGGATAAATATATTTTATAAGGAGTTATTCTTATGAGAAGTGGAAAAATAGGATACATAAGAGAAACAAGAGAAATAAAAGAAACAAATAATATAAACAACACAGCGCGTGAAAGAAATTTAATGGATGCTTTTGAAGAATTAAAACAAGCTAGAAATGAAAGTATAGCTATGAATCATAGAAAGCAACACAATTCTACATATGAAAAAATATATATTAATAAAAGAAGAAAACAAAAGCAAAAAAAACAAGGTATAAGCTTAGTGGGTATGGTTATGGGAGTTGTAATGGTTGCAGGAACAATGACATCTGCAAACTTTATATTTGCAAGTAACTCGAATGTTCAAGAGCAACCTGCTGTGTACGAAGAAAACAGGGAAAATATTGATATAGATAAAATAATTTCTGATAATATAAGCAGTACAGAAAGAAAAGAGTTAGTAACAGAAGAGAGAGAAATTCCTTTTAAAACAACATATAATGAAAATCCAAACATGCCAAAAGATGAACAAAATATAATACAACAAGGAGCAAATGGTGTAAAAACTGTAACTGTTGTAAAAATTTATGAAACGGCAGAAAATGAAGATGAAAACTTTTTAGAAGAAAATATATTAAATACAACAATCACAACACCAGCAGTAGAACAAATAATAGAAGTTGGTACATCAGAATTGCTTGGAAAATATAAAGTACATATTGGAGACAAAATGTATACAACACAAGATATAGAATTAAAAGATAGCATTGCTGCAAATGCAAATGTTGTATGCAAAGTTGGAAAATATATGGATGTAGAAGTTTTAGGTGTGCAAGGAAATTACTTTAATGTAAAATATGAAAATTACACAGGATATGTAAAAGGTGATAATTTAGTATCTTACTATACAAATCCTGAGTATGCTGAAAAATGTAGACTACAAAAAATACTAAATAAATTAAGTTATGAAATTAATGTTAACGAACCAAGTGGGTTATCATTAGAAGACTTTAAAAAAGTATTATCAAATAATCCAAAAGATGTTAATAAAATATTTGAAAATAATGCAGAAGTATTCTATAATTTAGAGCAAAAATATAGAATAAATGGTCTATTTATTGCAGCTCTTGGAATACACGAAAGTGCATGGGGAACTTCAGCAATTGCAAAAGATAAATTAAATTTATTTGGTTATGGAGCATATGACGATACACCTTATGAATCTGCACTAACATTTAATAGCTATGAAGAGGGTATTGAAACAGTTACAAAGAGTTTAATAAAAAATTATTTGAATGTTGCAGGAACAGAAATATATGATGGAGAAACAGCAACAGGAAAATATTATCATGGAACAACAATATCTTCTATAAATATTAAATATGCTACAGATGATAACTGGTCAAATGCAATTTATAATATAATGGAAGGATTATATGAAAAATTATAATAAAAAAATAGAAATTAAATTGAATATAAAACAAATTACAGCAGTTCTTGTAATATTAGCACTAATACTTAGTTTAATATTTATAAAAATAATGCATACGAAATTTGTTAATTATAAATTTTCTAAACATAGTACAAGCTTTGTAGAGAATAATGAACAACCAATATTTAAAATTAATAAGTTATTAATGTACAGTAGTGCAGGAGTTGTAGACAAAAGTGCAGGAGAAGTGCTTCAAGATTTAGACATTTCTCAATATACAGATATAAGCATAAGTATAGATAATAAGTCAAAAATACAAGAATTAACAGATGAAAACACTGTTAAAGAATTGTATATAGATAATATAAAAATTGAGAACAGTGCAGAAAAAGGAGAAAGAATTTTAAATTATAAAAATCCTTATTTACAAGGAAAATTTAAGAATCTTGAAAATTGTTCAAATAATAGAATAGACTTTAAGATACTAACAACAAATCAAGAAAGCGATGATATGAATTACGATGAGGCTAACTTCTATACAGATTGTAGTAATCCTATAAGTTTAGGATATGTAAATAAAAACATAATAACAAGATATGCAGTATCAGAAAAAAAGAATTCTGTATCATTTGATGGCACAATATTAAAAAATGCAAATGTAGATATAAATGATATAAATGCAAAAATATCATTTCAAATTCATATAAAGAATAATAAAAATCAAGAATTTGTATGCAGTGTAATATTAGATGATAATTTAGACCAAGGAAAAAAAGAAATTTATAAAGGCTATGTGTTAAAAGCAGAAAATACAGATAACCAAAAATTTAATTTTGTACAAATAAATTAATTAATTATAATATAATTTATATAAGGAGCGACCATTGGTCGCTTTATTTAATATAATAAGAAATTTTTATTTTTTATAAAAAAACTATATTTTTATTGACTTTTTATAAAAAACAACGTATAATATACCAAGAAACTAAAACGGTATACTTGTAAAAAATGGGGTAATAAAATGAAAAAGGAAGATATTCTTAAAGCAGCAAAAGAGTTATTTTCTGTATATGGTTATAAAAAAGTTAGCATGAATGAAATTGCAGAAAAAGCAAATGTAACTAAGAAAACCATATATTCGTATTTTAAGGACAAAGAAGATTTGTTTAAACAAATTCTTTCAAATGAGATGGAAAATATGAAAACTATAATAGAGAAGAACGAAAAAAAAGATATTCCATATTTTGAAAGAATTCATTATGCAATATATGAACTTACCAAATACAAAAATGAAAATAAATTTTTGCTTAGAGTTGTAAAAGACTCCGAGATAATAAATAACATACATGCAAAAGAGAGTTTAAAAATATTTGATAATACAGTAATTGAATATATAAAAGAAAAACTAAAGAATGCTATAGAAAATAAACAAATAAAAAAATGTAATGTAGATATTGCAGCATTTGTAATTTATAAAGTATATATAGCGTTAATGTACGAATGGAGTGACGAAAACAAGCCACTAAATGAACAAGAAGTTGCAGATAATATAACAGCAATTTTAAAAACAGGAATTTTCATGTAAAAAAATATTAATTTTATCTATAAGGTGTAGGGGTCGGCGTCCCCGACGACCCGAAAAAAATGAAAATCTTATATACGTCAAATAAATAATTTAGGCATGGTTACATTGCCAAAATGATAGGAGAGGGTAAAATGAAAGATAAACTTCAAAAAGCAAAATCAAGCAAAATTTTAAGAAAAATAATTATTGCCGTAGTAATAATTATCCCATTATTATACAGCTTTTTCTATTTAAAAGCATTTTGGGATCCATATGGAAACTTACAAAATGTTAAAGTAGGTGTAGTTAATTTAGATAAAGGTGTAGATGGAGAAAACTTAGGAGAAGAACTACAAAATAAATTATTAGATAAAGACACAATGGATTTTCAAAAAGTAAATGAAGAAGATGCATATACATCACTTGCAAATCAAGAATATTATGCATTAATAACAATTCCAAAAGACTTTACAGAAAATTTAAACAATGCAGAAAATGCAGATAGAAAAGTAACAACAATAACATACTCACCAAACAAAAAGAGTAATTACTTAGCATCTCAAATAATTAATTCAGCAGTAAAAACAATAGAAAAAGAAGTAAGAGCCGAAGTTAGTGAAAAAGTTGTTGCAACTTTAACAGACAAATTAAATGAAGTTCCAGATAAAATGCAAGAAATAAGTGATGGAGCTGGAAAGTTAACAGATGGAACACAAACTTTAGCAAATAGTTATAGTGAATTCGATAAAGGTGTAGATTCAGCATACACAGGAAGCCAAAGCTTAGAAGCAGGAATAGATGAATTAAATGCAGGAATAAACAAATTAGCAGATGGAACAGGAAGTGTAGATACATTAATATCCTCAGTAAATACACTTGCTACAAATTATAGCCAATTAGATAGTGGTTTGCAACAATATGTGGCAGGAGTAAATGCTGCAAATACAAATGTAAAAACATTAATGCAAAATTTATATGTATATGCGCAACAAACAGGTGATACAAATTTAAAAGCAATTTTAGATACTGCATCAAGTAAAATGTCAACAACAGATACAGCAGCTGTTGGAAAGAAATTAACAACAAGTTCAAGCCAAATAAATAGTGGAATACAAACTTTAAATACAAAAGTTGCAGGACTAAAACAATTATCAAGCGGAGTAACACAATTACAACAAGGTGGAGTAAAACTAAAAGAAGGAAGCAATTCATTAACAACAGGATTACAAACATTAAGCTCAAGTTCAAAACAAGTTAAAGACGGAATTAGTACATTAAATAGTGGAGCAAATGAATTAAAAACAGGTGTAGATGATGGAATAGCAGATACAAAAGAACAATTAACAAAATTAGACGGCTTAGATGAATACACAGCAAACCCAGTAGAAGTTAAAGAAGAAGACTATGGAAATATAGATGCCTATGGTGTAGGATTTGCACCATACTTTATATCATTATCATTATGGGTAGGAGCATTAATGGCATTTGTTGTATTATATTATGACCAAGATAACAGATTTAAATTATTTGGAAAAAATGCAGAAAAGAAAATATTAAGAACATTAATGTATGGAGTATTAGCAATAGCACAAGGTGTAGCATTAGGATTCTTATTAAAACTAGGATTAGGCTATGAAGTAACAAACGCATGGTTATACTATGGAACATGTATATTAATAGCAATATTATTCTTAAATATTATAGAATTCTTAATAGTAACATTTGGAGATATAGGAAAGCTATCAGCATTAATACTATTAGTATTACAACTAGCAGCAACAGGAGGAACATTCCCAGTAGAAACAATACCAGCAGGATTCCAAAAATTATATAACTTCTTACCAATGAGTTACACAATAAAATTATTAAAAGAATCACTAGTATGTATAGATTCAAACTTGTTAAAATCAAATTTAACAGTTTTACTAGTAATGACAGCAGTATTTATTGGAATAAATGCATTTAACGACATAGTAAGAAAAGGTGTAGAAATAAAAAATAAAGATAAAGAATAAAGATACAAAAGCTATAAATTATAATAATACATAATTTATAGCTTTTTATTTGAAATTTACATAAAATATGTGATATAATATCAAAAGAAAACTATAGAAAGGAGTTTTAGGTATGGAAAAACGGAATCTTATTGAAGGAAAATTAAGCACAGCAAGAGAAGTAATTGTTGATTCAGAAGAAAACTCAATATGGTATGTTCGAGATATAAAAACAAGAAATACATTTATAATAAAAGTATCTAAAAAAGGAGAACTATATATTGATTTTTTTAAAGAACAACCTATACCACAAAAATGTTCAATTGAAGGCATAAGAAACGTATGTGAAGAATTACTTAATAGAGAAATAAAACCAACAATTGAAATAACATCTAACAACAAAAATTTGATTATAGTATGTAGAAAAGTAGGATTTCGGAAAACAAAAGGAATTGAAAGACAATATTACCTAAAAATGCTAAAAGGAAAAAACTGAGGTATAAATATACCTCAGTTTTTTCTTTTTGGAGGCGACACCCGGATTCGAACCGGGGATCAGAGTTTTGCAGACTCGTGCCTTAGCCACTTGGCTATGTCGCCATATAAATTATTGCTTGTTAATAAATAATATGCTGTTATTAATAAAATATTACTAAAAAATTTGGAGCGGGAAACGGGGCTCAAACCCGCGACCTCTGCCTTGGCAAGGCAGCGCTCTATCAACTGAGCTATTCCCGCACTAAATTAAGAGCAAAAATATAATAACAAAAATATTGCCTTTAGTCAAGTGATATGGTAAAAAAATACTATTTTCCTTAATTTGCTGTTTACATTAAAAAAATGTTATGCTATAATTTTTGCTAGATAATGAGGTGAAAAATATGAGAAATCAAATCCTTAGTGTTGATGTATCTCAAGGTAATAAAAAGAAAAGTTCGAGTAATATAGAAATTAATAAAATAGTTAAATTTTTTGCTATAATTTTAATTATTTTTTCTATAACATGTATAAGTGTTTCAGGTTATGCATTTGTACAAAATAATAATATAAGTATAATTGGAGCTAGACCAGAGGTAAGTGTAGATAAACAAAATGACAATTTACTTGTTACAGCTAAGTCTAAAAAAGGAATTGATAGAATAACATATTCTTGGAATGATGATAGTGATATAAAAACTCTTACTGAAGATGGCAAAACTGAGGCTGAAGAATTAATTGAATTACCAGTTGGAAGTAATACTTTAAAACTAACGGTATATGATATAAACGGAAAATCTATGGGGTATGAGAAAAAATATGATGTGGAAGCAAAAGCACCTCAATTAAGTATTACTGGAAACAATGGAAAATTAAAAATTACAGCAAAAGATAATGAACAAATGGCATATGTTACATATAGATGGGACGACGGAGAAGAAACAAAAATTGAGGCAACAGAAGAATCTTCAGCTCAAATAGAAAAAGAAATAGAAATACCAAGAGGACAACATACAATTACAGTAATAGCAGTTAATAAAAACAATTTAACAACAGAAAAATCACAAGAAGTTAAAGGTGTTATTAAGCCAATTATTACTGTAGTGCAAGACTCAGAAAATTTAAAATATTTAATTATGAGTGTTTCAGATGAAGAAGCAGTTAAAATAATAAACTTTACTTTAAATGGCAAAGAATATCAAATAGATTTAAGCAATTATCATGAAAAACAGATACAATATAGAATTGAAATGACAGAAGGAGAAAATAGCTTAACAGTAGAAGCTACAAACTTTGATGGAGCAAAAGGAACATTTGAAGGTACATGTACATATACACCATAAAAAATAACAAAGGAGAAATAAATGTTACAGGAAATTTATATAATAAACGATAACACACAAGATGCAAACCAAATACAAAGTTTATTTAAAGATGAAAGTTTTAAAATAAAAATAGTAAAAACTGAACAAATAGACATTGCTTTAAGAAACATTCCATCATTAATTATTGTTGATGAAGATCATCTTAAAAGAGATATAATAGAATTTTGTAAAACAATTAGAGCAAATGAAGATAATGGAATAACACCAATTATTGTATTATCTTCAAACACAGAAAAAAAGCATAGAGTTTCAGTATTAGAAACAGCGGTTGAATATTATATAAAAAAGCCCATAGATGTTGATTATTTGTATTACACAGTAAAAAACATAATGAGATTAATGTATGTAAATAGAAGAGTAAGTCCTCTAACAGGGCTTCCTGGAAATGTTCAAATACTTGCAGAACTAAAAAAACGTGTTATGAACGAAGAAGAATTTGCGGTTCTATATGCAGATTTAGATCATTTTAAAGAATATAACGATGTATATGGATTTTTAAAAGGTGATGAAATAATAAAATATACAGCAAAAACAATTGTTAGAAATGTACATAGCTTAAAAGGAAATCATTGCTTTGTGGGACATATAGGTGGCGATGATTTTGTTGCAATTGTATCAAAAACTGACTATGAACAAGTATGCCAAAATATACTTGCAGAGTTTGATAAAAACATTCATAACTTTTTTACAAAAGATGATTTAGAAAGAGGTTATTTAGAAGTAGAAAATAGAAAAGGAGTAATGGAACAATTTCCATTAACATCTTTATCAATAGGTGTTGTAGAAGCTGATAAAGGACGATTTAAAAATATATTAGAAATAGGTGAAGTAGGAGCACAAGTAAAGCATGTTGCAAAAACAATAATGGGAAGCAGCTATGCAATAGATAGAAGAAAAAAATAGTAATAAAATAAAAAATTTCTCATATAAATATATAAAAAATATTTAATATGGGAGATTTTTTTATGATTGTTTTACACAAAAAAAGAATAATTTTTATTGCTTCATGTTTTGTTTTTTCTATATGTGCTTTTTATTTATTCCAAAATAATAGTTTAAATAAGGAATTTCAGAGTGTTGAAACTGTTAGCTTACCAGTTTCAAATAAAGTAATTGTATTAGATGCACGGACATGGAACTCCGGATGAAGGAGCACAGAGTTCAAATGGAACAACAGAAGCCGAAATAAACTTAAAAATTGCATTCAAAGTTCAAAATTTATTAGAACAAAGTGGAGCAACAGTAATATTAACTCGTTCAGATGAAAGTGCAATTTATGATTTAGATAAAAAAACTTTAAGAGAAAAGAAAATTTCAGACATACATAATAGAGTAAAAATAGGAAATGAATCCTCAGCTGACATATTTGTTTCAATTCATTTAAATAAAATACCACAAGAACAATATTCTGGTTGGCAATGCTTCTTTAAAAAAGATGATGAAAATAGTATAAAACTTGCAAAAAGTTTACAAAGTAGCTTAAATGAAGCAATTCAAAAAGAAAATAATAGGGTTGCAATGAAATTAGAAAATGTATATATAATAAAAAAGGTAGAAATACCTATTTCCATAGTTGAATGTGGATTTTTATCAAACAAGGAAGAGGAAGCACAATTATTAACAGATGAATATCAAAACAAACTTGCTTGGGGAATATATTTAGGAATAATGGACTATTTTAATAATTAACTTTATTAAATTTTCATTACAAAAAATAAAAAAATATTTAAAAAATATCAAAGCGTTTTATATATTGTCGAAAAGAGTAGAAACAGATAGGCTTTTGCGCATAAAAGTTCTTGACTAATTTCCAAAATATGGATATTGTAAGGAGGTTAGTTTAAATATAGGGGGATTTACAAATGAAAACTTTTTATGGAGGAACTTTTATTAATATGGAACAACTAAAAGAAGCAAATATATATACACCTATAAAATTAGAATATTATAAAGTAACAAATGAAGAAAATTACAAAGAAAATTATGGAATTGAAATTTTTAAAACAAAATATAAAGGAGATGAAGTATTAACAGAAAAAGCAGAAATTAATAATATCACATCAGATGAAAATACAATTGAAATGCTGTTAGAAATATTAAAAAGAAATGAGGTAACACCAGTATCAGCAGAGGAAGTAATACAAGATTTATTTCATTAGTTGATAAAAATTATATGCTATAAAATTGCAAAATATATTATTTTCGAAATACCGCGTAAGCGACCAAACGAGCAGATTTTTCTGCGAGTGCGATTTGGAGCAATCTTCAATTAGTTAATTTATATACCTGTAATGTAAATATATAAATTGATTTTATAAAAAATGTATTTAAGTGCAGAATGGTCGATAGACCATTTTTAAATACTCAGATTGCGACACCAAGGTATAAGAAAAAATATCTTTTGCAATTTTAAAACTAAATTCTTAATTATAATTATAAATTTTAATATTAATGTTGCAAATAAATCAATTATGGTCTAAAATATGTTAAGTTGAATTAAAATGTTAATTTCGAGAGGTGAAGAAATGGCTGATAAATTAATAATTGTTGAATCACCTGCAAAGGCAAATACAATTAAAAAATTTTTAGGTGGTAGTACAAAAGTTGTAGCATCTATGGGACACATAAGGGATTTACCAAAATCTAAATTAGGTGTAGATGAGAAAACATTTGAACCACAATATATAAACATAAGGGGAAAAGGAGACTTAATTAAATCTTTAAAAAAAGCTGCAAAAGCTGCAAAAAAAGTATTTCTCGCAACTGACCCTGACCGTGAAGGAGAAGCTATAGCTTGGCATTTAGCACATATTTTAGATATACCAGAGGATGCTCAAAATAGAGTTACTTTTAATGAAATAACAAAACCAGCAGTACAAAAAGCAATTAAAGAACCACGTACTATAGATAAAAATTTAGTAGATGCACAACAAGCAAGACGTGTTTTAGATAGAATAGTTGGTTATAAAATGAGTCCTGTATTATGGAAAAAAGTAAGAAGAGGACTATCAGCTGGTAGAGTTCAATCTGTTGCTGTTAAGTTAATTGTAGATAGAGAAAATGAAATAGAAAAGTTTATTCCAGAAGAATACTGGAATATTTATGCGAATTTATTGGACAAAGAGTCTAAGAAAAAATTCGTAGCAAAATTCTATGGAAAAAAAGGAAAAAAATTAGACTTGCATAAACAAGAAGAAGTAGATGAAATATTAAAAGCAATTGAAAATGCTAAATTTATTGTAGAAGAAGTAAAAAAGGGAGAAAGAAAACGTACTCCTGCACCACCTTTTACAACAAGTACAATGCAACAAGAAGCATCAAGAAAATTAGGATTTACATTAAAGAAAACAATGTCTGTTGCACAAGGTTTATATGAAGGTGTAAAAATTCCAGAAAGAGGAACAGTAGGTTTAATTACATACATGAGAACAGACTCTACAAGAATTTCTGAAGAAGCAAGAAAAGTAGCAAAGCAAGAAATTGTAAAACAATATGGAGAAGAGTACTACGAAAATAGATATTATAAAACAAAAGCAGATTCACAAGATGCTCATGAGGCAATAAGACCAACATATATAGATGTTAATCCGGATGATATAAAAGAATCTTTAAGCAAAGACCAGTATAAATTATATAAATTAATTTATAATAGATTTTTAGCCAGTCAAATGGCACCTGCAGTATTTAATACAATATCAGCCACAATAGATGCTAATAATTATACTTTTAAAGCAAATGGACAATCTATTAAATTTAAGGGATTTATGGCTTTATATGTAGAAGGTGTTGATGTTGAAAGCAAAGAAGACAATTCAAATGTTCCAGATTTAAAAGAAAAACAAGAAGTAAAAAAAGAAAGCATAGAAGGAAAACAAAGCTTTACAGAGCCACCACCAAGATATACAGAAGCAAGCTTGGTAAAAGCCTTAGAAGAAAAAGGAATAGGTAGACCAAGTACATATTCACCAACAATTACAACAATTTTAGATAGAAGATATATAGAAAAAGAAAAGAAACAACTATATCCAACAGAATTAGGAAAAGCAGTAAACAAACTTCTTATAGAAAACTTTTCAGATGTTGTAAATGAGGAATTTACAATTAAAATAGAAAACGAATTTGATGAAATTGCTGAAGGAAAAGAAGAATGGAAAAAAATGATAGAAGAATTTTATGGTCCATTTATAAAAGAAGTAGAAGAAGTTGAGAAAAACTTAGAGCATGTTGAACTTGAAGAAGAAGTAACAGATATACCTTGTGAAAAATGTGGAAGAATGATGGTTGTAAAATATGGAAGATATGGCAAATTTTTAGCATGTCCTGGTTATCCAGAATGTAAAAATGCAAAACCATATGTAGTAACAATAGAAGAACCATGCCCAAAATGTGGAGGAAAAGTTCAAATAAGAAAAACAAAGAAAAGAAGAAATTACTATATATGCGAAAATAATCCAGCAAGTTGTGATTATATATCTTGGAACAAACCAAAAAAAGGAGAGGTATATAATCCAGAAGATGCAAAAGAAATAAAACAAGAAACAGAAAAAAAGAAAACAAGGAAAAAGAAAAAATAAATTCATGAAAAAACTTGCAAATTCTAAATAAATAATATATAACTAAAACATATTGTAAAATAAAATTTACAATATGTTTATTTTTTTTCAAAACATTTATTTCAAGGTGATTTTTATTCTAAAAAAATCCAAATGAAAACAAATTTAAGCGAAAGGAGGTAAAACAGAAATTTATAAAATACAAGGAGGTTTTCATATGTTAAAAGAAAAAAATATAAAAACATTATCTCCAAAGTTAGATGTTGTGTTTCAAGCATTATTTGGAGAGGTAGGAAACGAAAGAATAACCAAAGCTTTTTTGCAAGAGATATTAAAAGAAAAAATAGACAAAATAGAATTGAATGTAAATCCGAT
>OJMO01000357.1_pt1 | contig 33464 bp, 32 predicted proteins | sample 1597241 | NCBI WGS metagenome assembly OJMO01 (sample SAMEA2452129, study PRJEB22498) | human gut metagenome | biome: human feces; feature: human gut; material: feces | place: Australia | collected 2012 | reverse complement strand
TCAGAAATGTTTGGATATGCAACAGACTTACGTTCTAAAACACAAGGTAGAGGAACATACTCAATGGAACCATCTCATTATGAAGAAGTTCCAAAATCAGTTCATGAGCAAATTGTTGCATCAAGAGCTAAAAAAGACTAGTTAAATAATAATAGAGGTGTTTATTTTATAATGAAAAAACAAAGAAATTTATTTATAGAAAGTTTAAAATATAACACTAAAGATTTTTATAATTCAGATGCAAGTAGATTACAAGCAAAACAAAAAATTACTGGAAGTATAGTGGATGATATTTCACATATATCAAGTAATTTAAGTATGCATGTAACAGAAATTGCAAAAGAATTGGAAGAAAAATAAATTTTGCACGGGCACGAAATGCCGTGCCCGTAAAAGAAAATACAAAAAAAGCTTGCTTTTTTATAATAAATGTTATAAAATGCAAACTAGTATTTAAAATAATAAAAAATAATAAAAATTAAGGAGGAATTTCAAATGGCAAAGGAAAAATTTGAAAGAACTAAACCCCACGTTAACATTGGTACTATAGGACATGTTGACCACGGTAAAACAACAACAACAGCTGCTATTACAAAATATTTATCATTATTAGGAAAAGCTCAATACGAAGCTTACGATCAAATTGACGGTGCTCCAGAAGAAAAAGCAAGAGGAATCACAATCAACACAGCACACGTTGAATATGAAACAGAAAATAGACACTATGCACACGTTGACTGCCCAGGACATGCTGACTACGTTAAGAACATGATTACTGGTGCTGCTCAAATGGACGGAGCTATCTTAGTAGTTTCTGCTGCAGATGGTCCTATGCCTCAAACAAGAGAGCACATCTTACTTGCTAGACAAGTTGGTGTTAAATATATAGTTGTATATTTAAACAAATGTGATATGGTAGACGATCCAGAATTATTAGAATTAGTTGAAATGGAAGTTAGAGACTTATTATCAGAATATGGTTTCCCAGGAGACGAAATTCCAATTATAAAAGGTTCTTCATTAAAAGTATTAGAAAGTACATCTACAAATCCAGATGACGAAGTATATGCTCCAATGAAAGAATTAATGGCTGCTGTTGATAGTTATATACCAACACCAGAAAGACCAGTAGATCAACCATTCTTAATGCCTATCGAAGACGTATTCACTATCACAGGTAGAGGTACAGTTGTTACAGGTAGAGTAGAAAGAGGAGTTGTAAAAGTTCAAGACGAAGTTGAAATCGTTGGACTTTCAACAGAAAAAAGAAAAACAGTTGTTACTGGTGTAGAAATGTTCAGAAAATTATTAGACCAAGCAGAAGCTGGAGACAACATTGGTGTTCTATTAAGAGGAATTGAAAGAAAAGACGTTGAAAGAGGTCAAGTTCTTGCTAAACCAGGAACAATACATCCACATACAAAATTCACATCACAAGTATATGTATTAACAAAAGAAGAAGGTGGAAGACATACACCATTCTTCAATGGATACAGACCACAATTCTACTTCAGAACAACAGACGTTACAGGTGTTATTGAATTAGCAGCTGGAACAGAAATGGTTATGCCAGGAGATAACATCGACATGACAATCGAATTAATTACTCCAATCGCTATCGAAAAAGGATTAAGATTCGCTATTCGTGAAGGTGGAAGAACAGTTGGTTCAGGAGTTGTAGCTGATATAATCGAATAATATATAAATAAAAAGAAGCGTTTAAAACGCTTCTTTTTTGTTTTTTTGAATAATTAGTCAAAATACTTGCTTTTTTTATAAATTAATAATAAAATTAAAAAATCGAAATATATATGAAATATAAAACAAAAAGGAGATAAAAATTATGAAGATACTTCTTGATGCTATGGGTGGAGATAATGCACCAGATGCAAATATAAAAGGAGCAGTAAAAGCAATAAAAGATGTAGAAGAAACAACCGAAGTTATACTTGTGGGAAATAAAGATATTATAATTAAGAAAATAAAAGAGTTTTATGGAAAAAGTGATATTTCTGAAATATCACCAAAATTAAAAATACATCATACAACAGAAACAATAGAAATGGAAGATACACCAACAGTTGCAATAAAACATAAAAAAGATTCATCAATGGTAGTAGGCTTTAATATGCTTAAACAAGGAGAAGGTGATGTATTTATATCTGCAGGAAACTCAGGAGCATTGCTTACAGGAGCAACATTAATAGTAGGTAGAATAAAAGGTGTAGATAGACCCGCACTAGCTGGAATTCTTCCTTCATATAAAAGTAGATTAGTTCTAATGGATTGTGGTTCAAACACAAATTGTAAGCCTATAAATTTATTACAATTTGCTAAAATGGCAAGTATATACTTACGTAATACATTTGGAAAAGAACACCCAACAGTAGGTTTATTAAACATTGGAACAGAAGAAACAAAAGGAAATGAATTAATAAAAGAAAGTTATAATTTATTAAAAGAAAAGGCAGAAGAAGAAAATATAAATTTTGTTGGAAATGTAGAAGGAAGAGATGCTTTTTCAGGTAAATTAGATATTTTAGTTGCAGATGGATTTACAGGAAACATATTTTTAAAAACAGTTGAGGGTGTAGGAAAACTTGTAAAAAAATCACTAAAGGAAAATATTAAGAAAAATGTATTTAGAATGCTTGGTGCAGTACCAGCTTTACCTATAATAAATGGACTTTCAAAAGAAATGAGCTATAAAGAATATGGAGGAGCATTATTCTTAGGAGTAAAAAAACCAGTTGTAAAAGCACATGGAAGCAGCGATGAAAAATTATTTGAATTTACAATAAAACAAGCAGAGCAATTCGTTAAGAATAAAGCAGTTGAGAAATTAACAGAAGAGTTTGAAAAATAAAATAGAATAATCGGTCGAAATCTATTGACAATTATTACAACTTATAATATAAACTTGCTATAGTAAAAAATAAAAATAAGTTTATAAAAGCAAAAGCTAAAGGGGGTGAACTTAAAGTAATGAGTTCAGAAGAAGTATTTGAAAAAGTAAAAGCTATAATAGTAGAACAATTAGGAGCTGCAGAAGCTTCAGTTACACTAGAAGCATCTTTTATAGATGATTTAGGTGCAGACTCTCTAGATATAGTAGAATTAATAATGGCATTAGAAGAAGAATTTGATATGGAAATACCAGATGCTGATGCAGAAAAAATAGTAACTGTAAATGATGTAGTTGAATACATAAAAGAAAATGCGTAAGCAATAAATATAAAAAACACGATTTTTATCGTGTTTTTTTGTTTTACAAAAGTTCTGCTTTTTATATATAGGCATGACAAGGCAAATTTTCCATTTTCCTGCAATTTGACAAATTTAGGAAAATATTATATAATACAAAACAGTGATTATCTTGAAAGATAGATAAAATAAGAGATTTAAGTTTTATGTATAAAAAACTTGTGTTTAGAAATAATAAGAGAAATTGATTCGGAAATAAAAAAATGAGATTTATAAGTGTAGTCTTTAGCGGTGTAAGATATACACTATTATTCAGTAAGAGATAAAAAAATTCTATTATTATAATGAGAAGAATTATTTAGTATAAGGTACAGAGATTTATATTATTAAAAAAGAAAAATTAAATTATATTTAGGAAAAATATAATAAATATAGGAACAGAATTCTCTGTTTACCTATATTCTCTTTGTAATTTCGAAGAACAATTATATACATAAAGTTAAATTAACACATAAAAAGAAGGAGAGAAAAAATGGAAGAAGAGTTAAGATCTACAAAAGTAGAGAGTACGGAAAGAAAACCAAAAACAACAAGAGTAAGAAAAACAAATACAGAAACAACAAGAAAAACACACGAAAATCATAATAATCATAATAATGTAACAAGAAGAAATACAAATAGAAGAAATAAAACAATAGAAGCAAAAGAAAGTAAAAAAGTTAAAGTAGAGGAAGAACCAAAAAGAAAAACAACAAATACAAGAAGAACAAATAAAGTAAATAATAAAGACTTTACATTTAAAAAAGAGACAATAAAAATAATTCCTCTAGGAGGATTACATGAAATAGGTAAAAACATAACTGTTTTTGAATATGGAGACGATATAATTTTAGTAGATGCAGGTTTAGCATTCCCAGATGATGATATGCTAGGTGTAGACTTAGTTATACCAGATTTAACATATTTAGAAAGAAACAAAGAAAAAATTAGAGGATTAGTTATAACACACGGACACGAAGATCATATAGGATCTGTGCCATATTTATTAAAGAAAATAAATGTACCTGTATATGCAACAAAATTAGCTGCAGGATTAATTAGAAATAAGTTAGAAGAACATAAATTATTACGTTCAACAAAGCTAAAAGAAGTAAAACAAGGCCAAACAATAAAACTTGGAAAATTCAAAGTAGAGTTTATAAGAAGTTGCCATAGTATACCAGATTCTGTAATGCTTGCAATAACAACACCAGTTGGAACAATACTTCACACAGGAGATTTTAAACTAGATTTTACACCAATTGATGGTGAACAAATGGATTTAGGAAGAATTGCAGAATTAGGAAATAAAGGAATACTAGCACTTATGTCTGATAGTACAAATGCAGAAAGAAAAGGATACACAATGTCTGAAAGTACAGTTGGAGAAGTATTTGAAAAATTATTCCAAAATTGTACAAAGAGAATTGTAGTTGCTACATTTGCATCAAACGTGCATAGAGTTCAACAAATTGTAAATTCAGCAGTAGAACATAAAAGAAAAATAGCTGTATGTGGTAGAAGTATGATAAATATGATAGATACCGCAAGAGAACTAGGATATATAAAATGTCCAGATAATGTATTTATAGACATAGATATGATAAAAAATTATACAGATGACCAATTAGTTATAATAACAACAGGAAGTCAAGGAGAGCCAATGTCTGCCTTAACAAGAATGGCAGCAGGAGAACATAGAAAGGTACAAATAACACCAAACGACAAAGTAATAATATCTGCAACAGCAATACCTGGAAACGAAAAATTTGTGTCAAAAGTAATAGACGATTTAATGCAACTAGGAGCAGAAGTTATATATAGTTCACTAGAAGCAATACACGTATCAGGACACGCGTGTCAAGAAGAACAAAAAATAATATTAGCACTTGCAAAACCAAAATACTTTATACCAGTTCATGGAGAATATAGACAATTAATAGCACATAGTGAAACAGCAAAATCTATGGGAATAGCTAAGGAAAACATATTCTTAACAGACAATGGAAAAGTATTAGAATTAAATGAAGACGAAGCAAAATTCACAGGAACAGTACCATCAGGAAGAGTATTAGTAGATGGATTAGGAGTTGGAGATGTAGGAAGTATAGTACTAAGAGACAGACAACACCTATCACAAGACGGACTAATAATAATAGTAATGACAATGGACTCAAGTTCAGGAAGCATAATAGCAGGACCAGATGTAATTTCAAGGGGATTTGTATATGTAAGAGAATCAGAAAACCTAATGGACGACGTAAAAAACGTAGTAAGAAGAGAAGTATACAAATGTGAAGAAAAAAACATAACAGATTGGTCAACAATAAAATCAAACGTAAAAGACAACCTAAGAGAATATATATTCCAAAAAACAAAAAGAAACCCAATGATTTTACCAATAATAATGGAAATTTAATACGTAAGAATTTATTAGTAGAAGTAGGAGAGATGAGAAATGGATTATAAAGATTTAGCAAATTTAATTTTTCCAGATGCAAAAGATATAGAATATTATGAAAACAAATATCCAGAAAGAGATTTACCAGAAGGTGCAGTTGTTTCAAGATTTGCACCTAGTCCAACTGGTTTTGTACATATTGGTGGTATTTACCAAAGTTTAATTGCAAAAAAACTTACAACTCAAACAGGTGGTGTGTTCTTTTTAAGAATTGAAGATACAGATCAAAAAAGAGAAGTTGAAAATGCTGTTACAGGTATAGTAAATGCCTTAAAAGATTATGATATTGAATGTGATGAAGGTATGATTTCAGATACAGAAAGTAAAGGAAATTATGGACCTTATAAACAAAGTGAAAGAAAAGAAATATACCAAGCATATGCAAAATATTTAATTGCACAAGGAAAGGCATACCCTTGTTTCTGTACTCCAGAAGATGTAGAAGCTATTAGAAATAAGCAAGAAGCAGCTAAAATAAGACCAGGTTATTATGGAGTATGGGCAAAATGCAGAACTATACCAGTTGAAGAAGCAATGAAAAGAATAGAAAATGGAGAAGAATATATTATAAGATTTAAATCTCCGGGTAGAGAAGATAGAAAAATAAAACATAAAGATGCAATAAAAGGAAATGTAGAATTTCCAGAAAATGACCAAGATATAGTTATTATTAAAGCAGATGGTCTTCCAACATATCATTTTGCACATGCAATAGATGACCACTTAATGAGAACAACACTTGTAATTCGTGGTGATGAATGGTTATCTTCAGTTCCATTACATTTACAATTATTTAGAGAACTAGGTTTTAGAGCTCCTAAATATGCACACATTGCACCAGTTATGAAAAACGACAATGGAAATAAACGTAAATTAAGCAAAAGAAAAGATGCAGAGGCAGCAGTTAGTTATTATACAGAATTAGGTATTCCAAAAGAAGCAGTTAAAGAATATTTGCTAAACATTGCAAATTCAAGTTTTGAAAATTGGAGAAGAGCAAATAAAGAAAAATCTATAGATGAATTTGAATTACAATTAAACAAAATGAGTGTAAGTGGAGCCTTATTTGATATGGTAAAATTATTAGATGTATCTAAAATTGTTATATCCGGTTTTACTGCTGAACAAGTATATGAAGAAGCTTTAAATTGGGCTAAAAAGTTTGATAATGAACTTGTTAAATTATTAGAAAACAAAGAATATTCTTTAAAAGTTTTAGGAATTGAAAGAGGAAACAAAAAGCCAAGAAAAGATATTGCAAAATGGTCAGATGTAAAAAACGAAATAGAATATATGTATGATGAAGAATTTAATGAAAAAGAGCAAAATTATGAATGGCAAGTAATAAATGATAAAGAAAAAATAAAAGAAATTCTTACAGAATATTTAAAAGTATATAGTGAAGAACACGACAAACAAAAATGGTTTGATACAATAAAAGCATTAGCAGGAAAATTAGGATATGCTAGCGAAGTAAAAGAATACAAAGCAAATCCAGATGCATACCCAGGACACGTAGGAGATGTAAGCACAGTATTAAGAATAGCTTTAACAGGTAGAACAAACACACCAGATATGTATGAAATTATGAAAATAATCGGAAAAGAAAGAATGGAAAAAAGATTTAAAAAAGTTTTATAAGGAGATATACAATGGATAAAGAGTTTGGATTAGTTCTTGCAGGTGGTGGAACAAAAGGTGCATATGAAGTAGGAGTATGGAAAGCCCTAAAGGAGCTTAATATTAATATAACTGCAATAGCAGGTACATCAATTGGAGCACTAAATGCAGCTTTAATATTACAAGACGATTTTGAGAAAATGGTAGATTTATATAAAACTATAGAGTTTGATAATATTATTTCCATGGACAAAAAGATAGATAAAACAAAAAATATTTTCAATATAAAAAATTTAGGAATTTTAGCAGCAGAATATATTGAAAAAGGCGGTTTGGAAAATAACGCATTAAGAGATACTGTAAACAAATATATAGATGTAGATAAAATTTATAATTCACCAATAGACTTTGGACTTGTAACATCTTCAATAAAAGGTGAATCTCAAGAATTATTTAAAGGAGATATACCAAAGGAAAAAATGGTAGATTATCTACTTGCAACAGCTTGTTTTCCAATCTTTAAAGCTCAAAAAATAGATAATGTAGAATATTATGATGGTGGTTTGCACGACAATATTCCAATAAATTTATTAATAAAAAAAGGCTATAAAAATATAATTGTAGTTGATGTTACTGGCATTGGAATTAAAAGAAAAACTATAGATAAAAATGTGTATATAAAAATGATTAGAGCAGATGAAGACTTAGGTGGAACTTTTGAATTTAATCATGAAAAAATAGAAAAAAATATGAAATTAGGTTATTTAGATACCCTAAGAGCCTTTAACAATGTACAAGGACATTATTACTATTTTAGTTCAGAAGAATTTAATTTATTTTTAGAAAACTTTAACCTAAAAACAATTTATGGCTTAGAGTGTGCTGCCAAAATATATAATATGGAAAGATATAAAAAATATAAATATGAAGACTTTATAAAAGAATTGCTAGAAAAACATAATAAATCTATGAAAGAATATAATCTTGTAAAAGGAAGAATAGAAGTTAGCAAACTTGTAAAATACTATAAAGAAACAACAAAAATGCTAAATAAAGGACTAGGAATTCCTTTACTAATGGATTTAACTGCAACACAGCCATCACTTAGAAACTCTAAATTTATAAAAAGAACTTTTTCAGAATATTTAGAAGCAGCAGATGCAATGGTAGAACTTACAAATTATATAGAAAATTAGGTAAAAAGGTTTACATATTATATAAAAAGTGATATAATAGCAAAAGTCACTTTTTAACAATGTTTCTTTTAAGTAAAGGAGGCAAATATTATGAATATAGTAAAAGATAAAGGAGTCGTAATCTCAAGAGGTTATCGGCTTGAGGTAAGCAAAAAACATGAAGATGAATTGGAACTTGCTTTCTATCAAAATGGCAATAGAAGTCTAGTGGATAGTGAGTCAATAGTTGCTATTAGAAATTTTCAGGATGCTTGGAGATTTATCGAAAGGCAACTGGGCAGCTCAATAGACTGCGATTTCACAGAAGAAGCTGTCGAAAAAATTTTTGGAAAGTAGAGTATGGTCCTTTCAGAAAATATAATATTTTCTGAAGGGGCTATTTCTTTTTATATTATAGAAAAATCCTATTTTATATCAAAGACATATATTCTTTCATAGTATATAAGAAGAATATAAAATGGAGGTATATTATGGCAAGAATATTAGTATTTAATAATGACTCGGATAGAATGGAAACATATATAAGAGGAGAAAACGAAGCAATGCCATATAACACAAATAGAACATTGTTAGTAAAAGAATTTAGAGGTTCAAGTAAAAGTAATATTTTATGGACTACTAAAAGATGTATGCAGAGTTGGAATAGCCAAAGATATATATATGGAAGACCAATAAAAGTAGGATTTGCATTTAAAAGACCATATGAAGGTGGTCACGGAAACCAAAGTCAACATTACGCAATACGGTTGATACACATCAAAAATACTGATAAATAAAGGGATGAGAGAGTTATTTAATTGAAGAAATAAATAAAATTATACAAAAATTAATGCTATACTTGATTTATTTGTAATTTAAGAGTATAATAAATGTAGAAAATAAAACCACAGACAATGTGGTTACCACTAAAATAGTAGTAAACAACACATTACTCCGTCAAAGCAAATGTGTTGTTTTTTTTATTCCTTATTTGACCAAATTATGTATATAATTGCTAATAAGGTTATGTTTAAAGTTATTGAGGTCATAAGACCATATATTAAAAATAATATAAAACTCATAAACACCACCTCACTTTCCCATAGTAAAAACTATGTAGTAAAGTGGCAACACACATTGCTTGTTTCATTTTCTACAATATTTAATATACACTAAAATTAAAATTTATACAAGCTTTAAAATAAAAAAATATATATAATCCGAAACAACGAGAATAAACCAGAATTAATTTTCCGGTTTTTATAATATAATTTTATATTTAATACAAAAATAATGTCTGATAACAAATAAATAGCTAGGTTTTATAACTTAGCTATTTTTTGCGATATTTTAAATATATATGTACATTTATTAAAATTCAAAATATAATTAAATAAAAAATAAGGTTGATATAGATGAATAACAAACAATTTTTAGGAGTGTGGATGCCAACAGAAATACTATTAAAAAATACTCTATCTGATAAAGAAAAAATATTGATGTCTATAATTTTTAATTTAAGTTTAAAAGAGGGGTATTGCTATGCTAGTAACAGATATTTAAGTGAAATATTAGGAGTTACAATAGATAGGGTATCTAAACTAATAAATAAATTAAAAAATAAAAACTTAGTAAAAATAGAATTTGAATATAAAGAGGGAACAAAAGAAATAGCTAAAAGGAAGATAATTTTAAAAGATAAAGTATTATTAGGTATAGTTAAAAATACCTATACCTATAGTTCAAAACAACTAGAGGGTATAGGTAAAAGTAACCAAGATATAAAATATAATATAAAAAAGTATAAATATAATAATTATGAGCAGCGAAAATATCCTAAGGAATTTTTGGAATCTTTATATAGTAATAATATATTTATTCAGGATAACGAGGTTTAACCCGAATTTAATTTTATATAAATTTAATATAATTTATAATTAAATTATATTTATTACTTCAGAATTAATTGTGGTTTAAATTTTAAAAATATATGTACGACAGCTAAGAAACAATATAAAATAAAAGATGTAGAGAGCTTTTATTTTATCGTTTATATGATAATTTTCCCCTTTCTTTAAAGTTCTCTTAAATATTTTGTAATAATAGAAAGTTCAAAGAGCTTTCTATTATTTATGAAAAGAGGTGAGATTATGGATAAAAATGAAGAGAGGTTTGTTAAATTATTAGAAAAATTTGACGAAAACTTTAATACGGAAACAAAGACTGAAATAAAAAATGTACCTATGTTGCTCGAAATATTTAATAGATTTGCAGAAGAAATGTATCAACCTAGCATTAATAATGGGAAATATTTAAAACAATTAATAAAAGTTGATGAAAAATTAAGAAATATGCTAAATTCAAAACAAATAAAATTATTGGAAGAAAGAGATACTTTAAATATAAAAATGCATATGGAAGAAAATGAGCAAGCTTTTGTATATGGATTTGCAATGGCAATTCAAGTGAGAGAAGAAGCTATAAAAAGATATCCATACAAAAAAGAGTAGTAACCTAACTACTCTTAATGTTTATTATTTATTAAAAAATCCAGAAAACAATTAAGGTGTTTCTTGTCTTCATTGGATAATGAATTATATTTATTGCATAATTCAGCTAACTCTATATTTTGTAAGTTAGAGGTTAAATATTTAACAGGTGTAGTAATATCAGTAATGCCTAATAGATAATCAACAGAACAATTGAAGTATTCAGAAAGTTTTATAAGCATATTTGGTTGAGGAAAAGAACTACCTAATTCATAACGAGATATAAGTTCTTGGCTGACACCTAAATCAGTACTTAATTTAACTTGTGTGATGTTTTTAGTTTCTCTTATTTTTTTTAGATTATCTAAACTATTAATGATTTTTTTGTCGTTCATAATACACCTCCGTTTGCTAAAATAATTATACAAAAAATTCTCATAAACATAAGAATAAATATTCATACATAATATGAGAAATGCTTGTAAAAAATATTAAAAAGTGATATACTTTCATTAAATAGAAATGGAGGTATATTATGGAGAGGATTAATAATATGTTTAAATTTGCAACAAAAGAATTGAGCCAAGATGCATTTTTATGTTGGCTAGTTAACTATATTAATACAGATGAGGAGTATAAAATAGTAGCTAAAGATTTTATGAAATTATTAGTACATAAGATTGGAAACAAAAGCTTAGAAGATGTTATAAATAAAGATACTTATACTGTACAAATAAAACATCAATATAAAAATATTGATATTTTATTAGAAATTGAAGGCTTTTATATAATTATAGAAGATAAAATAAAAACATTAGAACATGATAATCAAATAAATTCTTATGAAAATAAACTAATTGCACAGGGTATAAATAAGAACAATATATTTACTTGTTATTATAAAATTTATGATGAATATAAAATAAAAGACAAATTTATTGGAGCTATAATTACAAGAAAAGACATGATTAATTTATTTGAAAATGCCAAAAACATAAATTTATTTATGTCTGATTATTTAAATTATTTGAAAGAAATTGAAGAATATTCAAGTAAGAGAAATCTTGTTGTTAAAGATTTAAGCAACTTAGATGCTAAATATGTTAATAAAGTTGAAGATTCAATTTATACAAGTTTTTATAGTGAATTAGAAAATAAACAAAAAGATACAGTTGGTTGGGGCTATGCTGATAATAGAGCTGGAGGAACATGGTGGTATGCCTCTGAAAAATACAATAATGTGCAAAGTGAAGAATTTGAAAGAATTTATGCAGAGATAAATTTAAAGGAAGAAAGAAACCAAATAGTAATAAAATTAGGAAAAAAGAGTAAATATTTAGATTTATCTGTTAATGAAAAAATAGAAAATGCTTTAAAAGATAAAGAATATTATGAAAAAGGTAAAATTAAATATTTTGATAGAAAAAAATATTTTGTTGTAACTGATGATAAGAATAATATTGAGGAAAGATTTGAATATTGGTGTTATAAAAATTTAACAAATAAAATTGACATTTTTGATAAAGTTATTACAAAGGAACTTTTAGAAAAATTAAAAAGTTATGGAATAGAAATGAATGACAATTCTAAAGGTGTATTAAAGAAAGATAATAATATTCCTTATAAGTATTATGCAAGAATTGCAAGTATAAATGTAAACAATTATACATTAGAAGAAATAGAAGAAATTTTGAATACAATAAACGAACACTTAAAATGCATAAAAATAAAGCTATAATAAATCCAAAAAATAATATATATGGAGATTCAAAATGAAATTAAAAAAAGAATATTTAAATATAGACATAAAAGAGATATGCTTAAAAAATACAAATGAAATGTATAATAACAATATTTCAGAAGAATGGCTAAATAACTTTGAAAAAAATATAAAAGCAATTTATTATAATAATTATATTGAAATTTATATAGCTTTATATTTAATTGCAGAACAATGCAAAAAGGAAAAAATTAATTTATGTATTATTGGTAAATGGAATGGAATTTTAGATAATAATTATATAACATACCCTTTATTAATAGCAAGAAATGAAAACTATGTAAATATTAAGGTTAAATATATAGAATTAAAGGAAGAACAAGTTATATTAGAATCTGATAATATAGGCTTAATAATAAATTGGTTAAATGAATATTGCTTTGACTGGGAAGATATTTTTATGATTTTATGTCAATAGTTGTGGGTGGAAAACAGTAAAAGTTTTCTACCTCAGTTTTTTTAGTATCATTTAATGTTTTGACAAAAAATACCTTGAAATATGTAATTGTTTGTTTATATAAAATGCTAAATAACATGAAAGAAATGAGGGGAAGTAATATGCAAACAGGTTATAATGAACTAGATAAAATTATAGAAATTAATAAAGGAGATTTAATAATAGTGGCTGCAAGACCTGCAATGGGAAAAACATCTTTTGTATCTAATGTAGCAAATTATGTATTAAATAAAGAGAATGAAACAGTATTATTTTTGGGACTAGAAGAGTTAAAAGAAAAGATAGAAAAAAGAGCTGATAAACGACCACTAATGGAGGATTTTACAAGTTCTCCAAAAAGAATAAATTACTATGTAGATAAAGTTTTATTTATGGAGATTCATATTACAATAAAAACAATAAAAGTAATCTTACGGAAATTATAGTTGCTAATAATAAAAACGGAAAAACTGGAACAGTTGAATTGGAATGGATACCTGAATATTTGAAGTTTGTAAATACTAAGTTAAATAGGAGTTGAAAATAAATTGGAAAATCACAAAAAAGCAATTATATTAGATATGGATGAAACATTAGAAAGTGGAAGATATAGAAATAAATATGATAAAAATACTGATATTATAATGATATTAAGACCAAATTTAAATATATTAATAAATAAATTACAAGAAGTAAAAAAACAGGGCATTGATATTATTTTATTTACAACAGCACGTAATGAATGGGTGGAAAGATTTTTCAAGCTAAAACCTGAATTCAAATTATTATTTAATAAAAAATATACGAGAGATAATAAAGAGAAATGGTTGAATTATAGTAAAACAAAATATCCATTAGAATATAATGCAAGAAAAGAAAATATTAATTTAGAATATTCAAAACCAGTAACAACATTAGGATATAATTCTATATTATTTATAGACGATAATAAAATAGAAGAAACAAGATTAAAAATTTTATTTGAAATTACACACGGAAAACTTGAAAAAGATGTTACCTATTTTAGTGGCTTTAGATTTAATGGTGGCTTGATAGAATACGACAAAATGTTAATTTATAAAAAAATAGCAAATAGCAATATAAGCTTTGCCAAAAGTATTAAATCAGTATATCGAAACTGAAAGAGAAAACCCAGGTTGTGAATTTATGTGTTCTGTAATAGACAAATTTATAAATAAAAAATTTGTATCAGGCTTAACAATAGAAGACGAAAATTACAAGGGTGAATATGATAAATTTAGAGAAAAAATCACTTTGTTAAAAGAAAAGATTGAAAAAATTAGTAGTCCATTGGAAGAACAAATTTCAAATATAGAATTAAAAGAATATTTTGAGTCAGATAAGTATTATCCCTATGAATAATCTTTATAGATAATAACAATTTGATAGAAGGTAATGCAAAATTATATAAAATGAAAGAAGAAAATAAAAATGTATTGTAATAAAAGAAATAATCCTAATAATAACTCTATATTAAAAATAATTGTGTTAATTTTTATATTAGGTGGTGTAACCATATATGGAATAAATTATGGAAATAGCAAAAACAATACTAATAATACTAACAATACTAATAATTCAAGTTACCAAAATTCTATTTCAATAATTGAAAAATACAATATTTCAAACGATGTGAAAAATAATATAAAACTTAGTTGGAATAAAATATCTGGATACGGAACTTCTAATATAATAAAAGTCCTATTAAATGTAGAAAAGGGATGGTTAAATGTTGTTTATACGGATTCAGCTCATAATGGATTGTATATTTATTCTGATGTATCTGCAGGATATAATTATGGAAATGAGATTTGGGATAAAGATACAAAAACAACTTATAGAGAATACATGGAAAAATCGTTTTCAATAAGGTTATCTAGTTATCCAGAAACATATAAATTGTTAACCAAAAATGAATTTATACAATTATTAAATGAATTATAGGATATAGTAAGTAGTTAATTATATTGCAATAAATAATAGAATAGCAAAGTCATATAAATAAAAGGAGTTATAAAAATATGAAGTGTTTAAATTGTAATAAGGACATACCAAATGAAAGTGATTTTTGCACATTTTGTGGAAATAAGATAAAAAAAGAAAAAGATAATAAAAAGAAGAAAATTTTACTAATTATAGGAATTATTTTAGTAATAATTGTTTTTATGTCATTAATAATTTATTTAGATAATAAAAATAAAATTATAGAGGACGCTAATAGTCTGAAAAATGAAGAAAATTATATTAATGTATCAGCCACTAACAATAAAGGAGAAAACGTAATTATTACCGTTAACAAGGATGAATTTTTGCAACCAATACAAAGTGACTTAGATACAATATTTAATGATTATATTAAAGGAAATGCAAAAAAATTTATGTTACTTGGTTTGTATAATACAAATAGCAATAAATTTAATATATCTCAATATTGGTGTAATTATGAATATGAAAATGAAGACCAGCTTTTATTTACAGTAAAAGTAGTAGGAGAAGAAAATGTAGTTCCATATTTGAGTATTGATGAAAATAATGTTACAACAAGATTGGTTCCAGATGACACATTTAATTTAATTTTGAAACAACTTAATGTTATGACAGAAAGAACTTATAATGATGATATTTTGTATATATCATTAACAGAAGGAATAAATTCTGAACTTAATTCATCGCTAATGGAGAAGTATTTATCAAAAGAAAATGATGTGAAAAATGATACTACAATAAGTCAATCAAATGAAGAACATATAACTAGCACGACTGAGTATTCAAGTATATATCAAGGATATTTACAAATAATCGAAGATTATGAAAAATTAATGGAAAACAAAAATAAATTATCTGATATAAATGTTGGTAACTTGGGAGAATATGCTTTAGTTGATATTGATAATAATGGAACAGACGAACTGATTATATTTTCTGGTACTTGTAATGCTGATTATGAATATGTATTTTATACATTTAAAGACAATAAAGTTATACTTTTAGGTTCGAATACTGGTGCTAATTCGAACCTGTATAAGATTACATCTAAAAATTATATAAAACAATATTATATGAGTGGTCAATCAGAGATTATTTGGAATATAAAGTGTAATAATGATAAAATTGCTCTTGAAGAAGTAAGTTACAGGTCTTTAGAAACACCTGAGGATTATAAGAAATTGACACCTATAAGTGAATCAGAAGGCACGGAAATTAAATTTTATGAATACGAGAATAATGAAGAACTAAATAAATTAAAATAAAATACGTTATAGGCTGCTGAATATGCAGAATATATATAGGAAAAGTACCACAAAAGTGGTACTTTTTATGTACGTTTTTCAAATTACAGATTATAATTTAAATACTGAATATAACACAATATCTATTTTGTTAACTTCAATAAAAGTAGCTCAAAGCATTGAAAAAACTAATATTGATAAAATATATAAAGGAAGAATTAAATTTGAAGATAACACATTGTATCAAATTGTTATATTTAATGTAACATATTATAAGAAATGAGGTATAAAAATGAATTATGTACAACCAATAAGAAGTAAAGAAAAAATAGAAGAAATGAAAGAAGAACTAAAAAAGAATGGGACAAGAGATTATATGTTATTTACATTTGGAATAAACATTGGGTTAAGAATTTCGGACATTATAAAATTAAAAGTAAGAGACATTTGCAATGATGACGGAACTATAAAAAAACATATTGAAATTATGGAAAATAAAACACGAAAAATTAAAAGATTTAAAATAAATCCTCTACTTTCAGAGGATTTATCTGCTTATGTAAGAGGAAAAGATTTAGATGAATATTTATTTAAAAGTCGTAATGGTACGAATGAACATATTACACGAAATAGAGCCTATACTATTTTAAATAATGCTGCTAAAAAATGCGGTTTAGATAATATAGGCACTCATACCTTAAAGAAAACATTTGGATATTGGCTTTATAAGCAAACACATGATATTGCATTATTACAACAATTGTATAATCATAGTAGTCCTAGTATTACTTTAAGATACATTGGTATAAATCAGGATATATTGGATAATGCTTATGATAATTTTATATTATAAGTAAAAAGATGTGCTACCTGTTACCCTTTTTTGGTAGCACATTTTTTTGCTATTGAAAATGGGCTAATTTTAAGTTTTGTTACTTGAGTTGCTGTTGTACACTTCAATAAATTGTCATGTATATTATTCAGATATTCCTGACATTGATTAATGGCTTTAATTGAATATCCATCTAACTTTAATTCTTTGGTTAAATTTGAATATCGTTTGTTAAAAATCTCTTTTTTCTTTTTTATATTTTTTAAAGCATTCCCAGATGCTTTATTACATTTATAATCAAATAAAGAACAAATGCTTTTATTAATTTTTAATAAATCATTATTTTTAGCCAAAATCTCTCCACGTTTTCTTGTTCTAAGATTAGCTTTTTTACAAAAGGCTGAACAATATTTTTGGTTTTTATATGCAAATATAAATTTGTGGCAGTCTGAATCTTTACATGGTTTAAGAGATATGTAAGAAAATAATGAATAAAATGCAATGTACATATAATCAAGATTACTTATTTTAAAGTTATAGATACGTACATAATCACGCTTAAAATATTTATTTCCTGAAAGATTCTCTTTTCTTTTAAAAGTTATGCGAGCTTCTCCTATAGAACTTTCATTGAGTGTAACAAGTTCTTCAAAAGTATTTGTAGGTATTGAAAAAAACTTTTGAAGTTTTGACTTTTTATTATCATTATCATTGAATTTAACAAAGTTAAAGAATTGTCCAATACAAGATAACAATTTTTCTTCTAAATCTTTAAAGCTAAACAAGTAAAAATCACTTAATATTTTCTTTTTTTCTTCTTTATTATTTGAATTAATATAATCTTCTAGGCCACTGCCTTCAGTATCATATATGTCAGGTAAGTAATTATTTATAAAGTTATTTATAAACAAAACATAATATGGGCTAATCTCTAAAAGTTTTTCAAAAAAATCAGCAATATAGTATGAATATTGGTCTAAAGTGAAGTATTGTAAATTGCTAGCCTTTTTGTAAAAATCTTCATAGATTTTTTTTTGTTCGTCTAGAGAGTTGAGTAATTCTAGTATAAATGTTCCAGTAGGTTGTGGTCTGAATTTAGAATTGAGATTCGAAAAAGTGGAATTTAAAGTCTTACCAAAAAAAGAGTAGTTATCTTCATCAATAATATTTAAAGTTTCATCAAAGAAAGGATAGTTATCTTCATCGATAGCATTTAAATTTTTACAAATATAAGAATAACTATTTTTATCAATAGATAGACATTCGATGTTATTTTCTAAAGAAATTTCAAAATTAAATTTTAGTTGTATGTTTGAAAAATGTAAAGCTTTTAAAATACAAAAAAACATTTTTTGCCTCCATTTTTAGATTTCTTAAATTATTATAACATAGAGCGACAAGTATTTCAAGCGAATTAATTCTGTAACACTTTTGAAAAATAGAAAAAAGATATGGTACAGAAATATACCCCATGTTTTAATATCAATAGTTAAAAAAACAGAGAGGAGGATTAAAGATGACGTGAACATGATGAGCAAGAAAGAATAATAAAAATAATTAAATAGGAGGAAAAGTTTGAAAAATAACTGGGAAATACAGTATTTTTAATCAAATTTTGAGTTTTTAAAGAAAGGAATGTAGGAAAAAAATGAAAAATATGAAGAAAATGAAGAATGAAAATAAAATGAGGGAGGAGAAAATGATACAACAAGATTTAATAAAAAAAGAAAACCTCAAGATTCTAACTCAATTAAGAAAAACAGAAGAAAATACAGAAAGAGAACATTTATACAAAGATATAAACGGAGATGACTATATTAAGTTAGTAGTAAGAAAAAGTGGAGAAAGGTTTGGAATTATGCATTATAATCCTGAATCTGGAAAATACGAAAATGGAATGGGAGAATATAATCCTATTCCATACAGATTAAAAGAATTAAAAGAAAATAAAGATAATTTGGTTTTTATTACAAATGGAGAGAAAGATGCTGATACTCTAATCGAATTAGGATATTCTGCAACGACAGCTATTACTTCGAGTCCGTATAGATGGAAGAAAGAATATAATAAATGGCTTGAGGAAAAAAATGTTGTAATTTTGCAAGACAATACAGAAATAGCAAGAAAATTTGCAAAATATACAAGAAATAATATTTGCTATTTTGTTCATAAGTATGGAATTGCAGAAACAGAAAAGATAGCTGAAAAACTTAAAGTCAAAGTAAAATACAACATGGATATTACAACAATTAGAGAAAAATATAATAATGACTCTAAAATAATAGATGTTTTAGAACATATAAGAAAAGAAATAAATAAGAGGTAGATTTATTCTACCTCTGGAAAGGGGAAAAACATGATATGTAAAGAAGATGTTTATAATTATATAAAAGAAAATGTGAAACCAACAGAAGTGGCTATTAAATATTTAGGAGAACCTAAAGATATTAGTTCAGACAATTACAAATATTACAGTCCATTAAGGAAAAAAGAAAGAACACCATCATTTTTTGTTAGTGATGAAAAAGGAATTCATGATTTTGGAACTGATGTACATTATAGTGTTATTAGCTTTGTGAAAGATTTATATGGTCTTTCATATTGGGATGCTACAGAAAAAATAATAGAGGATTTTGACATTGATTTAACACAAATAAAAAAAGAAGAAAACAAAGAAAGTAATTCAATATTAATAAAAAAATTTGAAATTGAATTCGAACAAGGAAAAAAGCCATATGTAATAAAAACATATTTTGACGAAAGATGTTTTAAGTGTAAACCTAAAGATTTAATGGAAATTGCAGGAATAAAGAAAAGAGTAGGAGAAAAGCAAAATATGTTCTACAAATACAAATCTATAGATGAACTAGCAGATGAAATATTAAAAGGGAAAACATGCATTCCCTCAGCGATTAAAGGAAATGCAAAACAAAAATGGAAGATGCAACAAGTTTTTCTAGTAGATTTTGATAATACAATTAAGGGAGAAAAAATTATGGTAAATGATAAGAGACATTGCACGGTGGAAGAGGTTTTAAGTTTCTGTAAAGAAAAAAACATTTTACCTACATTAGTATACTATACATTTTCAAATACATATGAACAAAACAAGTTTAGATTTGTTTATGTGATGGAGAGCCCAATAGAAAAATATGAAATTGCAGAAAAAGTACCAATTTTTTTATTAGGTCAATTAAAAAAATTTAATCCAGATGTAAGCAAGAAAAATCTAGCAGATATGTTTTTTGGAGGAAAAGAGATAGCTTATATTGGTAATAATTATTATAAAGTAAAAGAAAGGTGGAAATAAAATGAGTTTTTTAGAACAAGATGAAAAATTTGAAGAAATAAAGAATGAATATGAAGAAGGTTATGTTAGAAAAGGCATATTTACACCTGAAGAAATGATGGAAAAAGGAGTTGTTACAGATTATAAAATAATAAAATCTATTAGTAAACATATTAGTATTCCTAATAATTATGTGGTTTGTAGAGACGGAATATATGTGAAAAAATACAAAAAAAACGGAGAAAAAATAGTAAAGAAAATATGTAATACATTAGTAATTCCAGTTAACTTAGTTAAATATGTTGATAAAGAGGACTTAGATATAAAAATAGCATTTTACCAATTAGACGAGTTGGAATATTTCGTAATTGAAAGAAGAGAATTAATGGATAAAAATAGAATATACAATTTAAATAAATTTGGAATAACAATTAACTATTCTAATGCAAATGATATGATAGACTATTTTACTGATGTACTTGAAGAAAACAAAAAAATGGAAATAATTAATGTAAGCAATAAAATAGGATGGTTTGAAGAAAAAACCGGATATATACCATATAAAAATAATGAAGTCTTATTTGCAACTAACAAAGGATTTGAAAACATGATGGATGGGTATGAGGTTGTAGGCAATATAGAAGAATGGATTAAAGAAATACAACCGTACTTAGATAATATATACTTTAGATTTTGTCTAGCTACAGGATTTAGTGGACCATTAATTGATATAGTGAACTGCAGAAATCCAATAGTAAACTTATGGTATGGGAGCAGAGCTGGGAAAACTGCTATGACACAGGCGGTACTTAGTATTTATGGAAACCCAAGAAAGTTAGAAAAGACATGGAACGGAACCATTGTAGGAATAGAACAAGTACTTTCTTATTCAACTAAGGATAATATTCTTGTTTTAGATGAGGGAGGACTAGCTCCAAAAGAACTAGAAAAATACATATTCATGATAGCCAGTGGAACAGGTAAAATAAGAGGAAACATAGATGGAGGGATTAAAAAAATTTGTAAGTTTAAATGTTCAATGATTTCAACATCTGAAAAGCCACTACAAAATGAAAATGCAATAACAGGTGTTAATAGCAGAATAATCTCTTTATATGGAAAGCCTATAGAAGACGAAGTAAAAGCACAAGAATTATACAAAATAAAAAATTATGGAGTAGCAGGTAGCATATTTATTAACAAACTAATAGAAGAAAATTTAGATACCAATTATAAGGAAATAAAAAATAAATATGAAGAAATAAGTAATAAATTAAGAATTGAATTTCCATCAAGTGTAGGTTCTTATATTCAAAGTATTGCTGTAATTATCTTAGCAGATATTTTAATGAATAAATATTTTTTTAAGGATTCAGAAGAATCCTCATTAGAATTGGGATTTAAAATATTAGAACAATTAGAACAAGAAAAAGACATTGATGTTACAGAAAGGGCCTTTGAATTAATTAAGGACGAAATCCTCGCTAATTACAGATTCATTGATAATATTGAAATGATAAAAGACAAGGATTTGTCAATAGGAAGAGATGACACAGAAAAAATTGTACAAAATACAAGATGGGGATTTAAAGAGGGTGAAATGTATTATATTTTTAGTTCAAGGGTCAAACAAATTCTTCTAAAAAATGGATTTTCATACAAAAAATCCTTAAAAGAATTTGCAGAAAGAGGATATATTAAAACTCAAGGAAATAATAATACTGTTCAAAAAAAGTACAAAAATAAAAATGTAAGAATGGTAGCTTTTTATTTCAAAGATGAAAATGAAATTACAGAGGAAGAAAAAGAGGAGTTTATAAAAAACAATGGAAAAATATTTGATGTGGAAAAGTTAAAACCTCGTGAATTAGAAAATTTTAAATAGAATATGTACGTAAAGTATAAAACAAGATAAAATAAAAAAGGCTTTAAACAGCGAATTTAAAACCTTTTATAATAAATATAGTTCTGAAAAAATACTATATTAATACGACTAAAATTATTATAGTATCTTTCAGAGCTAAAGTCAATGTAAGATTTTAGCTTTTTATAATAAAAAGCTATTAATTATCATAGTATTTAATAAAAGTTTGGAGGTAAATAATGAGAATTAATAGAAAAGATATTAACGGAGATACTATAGCTCAAATATACATAAGTGAGAAAGAAAAAAATAATAAGGAAATCCAAAAGCAAATAGAAGAGATTAAAAAGAAAAGTAAAAATATAGTTGTATTTGTAAGTGGGATGGAAGAAATATCTAAGCACTTAGAATACATAATAAAGTATATTAAATTAAAACAAGTAATTTAATATGATGTAGTAGAAAAGAGAGGAAAAAATAAAAATGAAAAGAATGGAAAAAAGAGTTAAAGCATTTGGATATGCAAGATTAAGTAAGGATGATGGTTCAAGATATTCAAGTATTATTGCACAAAAACATATAATAGAAACATTTGCAGAAGAAAACAATATTGATTTAATAAAAGTATATATTGATGATAATGTTTCAGGATATATAGATAGAGAGGATAGGCCACAATTTAATGAAATGCTTGAGGAAATAGAAAAGGGAAAAGCAGAAGCAATTATTGCAAAAGATTTGTCAAGAATAGGTAGAAGAAATGGAGCAACCCAGGTATTATTGTATGATTTGAAGAAAAATAATATAAATCTTTTGTTAATTCAAGAGATGGGGAGGACTTTTAATTTACTCGAAGATGATGATGATTTTATAGGTCTTTCAGGTTGGTGGAATGAAAGATATGTTAAAGATTTATCAAAAAAAGTCAAGCTAGGGATGCATGTAGGTCAAAAAAATGGAACCATAATACAAGGATACAAATATGGATATATAAAAGATAGTAAAGTTAAAGGAAAGTTAGTTGTAAATGAAGAACTCAGGGAATGTATTAAATTAATATATGACTTGTATGAAGCAGGATATGGAATGGGTAGAATATGTAAAAAATTAAATACAGAATATAGTTACCCTACTCCGTCTAAAGTAATAGCAGAACAAATAAGGGAAAAAGGAAAAGAATATAAAAAACCTGTAAAATTATTATGGGAAGATTATATGGTATCAAGGATATTACAAGACGATTTATATATAGGAACATTAAGAACTCATAAAGTTGAAATAAAATCAATAAAAGGAAAGTCTATAAAAGTTCCAGAGGGGGAGCAATGCATTTTTTATAATCATCATGAGCCTATAATAACCGAAGAACAATTTGAAAGAGTGCAAGAAATTGTAAAAAAACGACATGATAGTACTTCAGCATATCAACATGGTTCAAATGAATACATATTTGGAGGTTTTATAGTTTGTGGAGATTGTGGATATGGAGGAACAGGAGTTACAATAAAAAGAAAAAAGACAGAATCTAAGATATATGAATGCACAATGTATAGAAAATATGGAAAACATAGATGTTGTACTCATAGAATAAGAGAAAAATATTTATTAGAAAATTTTAAGGAGTTCTTAAAAGAATTAAGAAAAGAATATAAAGAAGTTTTGGAAAATATCGAAACTGAAAAAGTAAAACTTAGATTTAAGAACAATAAAGAAAAGTTAGAACAGGAACTAAAAAAAAATAGCCAAAGTTATAAAATGCTTCAAATAGAAAAAATAAGACAACTAGCAGTAGCTGCTGAAGAAAACAAAAAAATAGTAGAAGAAACTTATAGAGATATAGAACAAGAATTACTAACTAAAATAAAAGCTATAAAAGTACATATAGATAAAATAAAAAATGAAGATATAGAAAGCAAAACAAAAAAGATAAAAAAATCTATAGAATATTTTGATGAAATAATAAATACTGATATTCCAGATAAAGCTATATTAAATGAAATTCTTAATAAAATAATAATATATAGTGATAGAAGTGTACAGTTTAAGTTGAAAATAAATATAGATAGGTTAATATAAATACAGGTTTAAATTGGGTTGATTTATAAAAACAACCCAATTTTTTATATAAAAATAATGTATCAACCGTATTGCATAATCACAACATTATGCGGGCGTTGCATTTGATGTAGGTCAAAATTTAACAAGTAGTGGTAGGAGAACTTTATGGAATAGTGCAAATAGTTCAGGAGTGTGGACATATGTTGAACCAATATCATTAACACCATCATGGGTGCATTTTGACAAAAGATTTGGAAGACCGGCATGTTCATCAGGAGGATTTCCAACTTTAAGAAGAGGAAGTATAAGTAATTACGTATGCATTGCACAAGATGATTTAAACACATTAGGATATAGAACAAATGGATTAGATGGAATTTTTGGAGCAGCAACAGAAAATGCAGTAAAAGCATATCAGAGAAGAGTTGGATTAACAGCAGATGGAATAGTAGGATGCAATACATGGAGATCTTTGCAAGAAGCTGTAGTGGGAACAGGCGCAACAGGAACAACAATAAATTAAAAAAATGTTTTAAATTCATTTAATTTATGATATACTATATGTATTATTAAAGTACGGAGGTATAAATTTATGATGTATCCATATATGACATTGGCTGATGAAACAGAAGTTGTTCACTCACAAATTATAAAAGAAGGTAAAATAGAAAAAGTAGAAGTACATTTTGAAAGACCGACAGAAAAAGGTTTTGATAGTGCAAGATGTATATTACCAGAATATAAATGGATAATAAGAGAAGGCTATTCAGATAAGGAAATAGAAATGTTTGAAGAACTATTGAGAAATAATGCACATTTAATATATAAATATGCAAGAAATGGAGGAATTAAAATTGCCTAATATTTTTGAAGTATCAGGATACAAAGTATTTTTTTGGTCAAATGAAAATGATGAGCCTATTCATATACATGTGTGCAAGGGAAAGCCTTCAAAAAATGCAACAAAAATTTGGCTTACTAGAGCAGGTGGAGCAATAGTTGCTAATAATCGGAAGCAAAATAGCAAATAAAGAATTAAATGAATTACTTGAATTTATTTCAGCACAATATTTTATGATTTGTAAAAAATGGAAAGAACATTTTAAAGTTAATGAAATAAAATTCTATTGTTAATTTAATATAAATAATGGCGGACATTTATGTCCGCCTAAATTATTCTTCTTTCATAATATTAATTATTTCTTCATTATCTTTTATAGAATCATCTAAAAATTCATAACATTTTTTGTTCTTGGATAAAACCAATTTTGCAATATCTAAATCCGAAAGCAGTCTTTTGCTGGCATATTTTACAATAATTGGTTTATTAGTAACGGCTGCAGTTACTACTTCTTTATCGTCTCTTAATTGTTGGGTTGCGAAATATAGAATTTGACCAGAAACTTTCAAACCAGCCATTAAAAGTTCTTTATCATCTAAGAGTTTTTCTCCAGTGTAGCAGTAAGTCCAACCAACTCGGCTAACAGATTCAAAAACAATTTCTCTATCATTTTTTAATCTATCACTAGCAAATTCAAGAGCTTCAGGGTTATTTTTAACGGCAGCAAAAACAATTTCTTTATCATCTTTAAAAGAATTATCTGCATAATCTAATAAACTACCGTTGTACTTGAACAGCAGCAAGCACATAATCTCTGTTAGTAGAATTATTTCTCATATCAGTAACTTCTTTTGGTTCTGGCATAAAAATCATACTCCTTAAATAATAAAAACTATACGAAATTATAGAATAATATAAAATAATAGTCAAGATATAAGTAGATTTTTGAGGTTGGAAGATGGAGGTTAGAATTTATGTTATTAATTTGAATTTTGTGAATATTCTAACCTCTAACATCTAATTTCCAAATTCTTAATTCTTATTTGTCACATTTGCAAAATAATTATTCATATGATACAATACAAAAAGTTTTTATAAAGAAAGGACGTTTTAAAATGGAAGAAACAATTGCAATAATGTTAGCTGCCGGAAAAGGCACTAGAATGAAATCAAATAAATCTAAATTGGTACATAAAATTTATGGAAAAGAATTAGTAAAAAGAGCCGTAGAAACAACAAGAAAGGCTGGTATAGATGATGTAATAGCTGTAGTAGGTTATTTAAAAGAACAAGTTCAAGAGGTTCTAGGAGATAGTGTAAAATATGCTGTTCAAGAAGAAATGAAAGGAACAGGGCATGCTGTAATGCAAGCCGCAAAATATTTAGAAGGCAAAAAAGGAAAAGTTTTAGTATTAAATGGAGATGTTCCAATTTTAAGACCAGAAACAATTGAAAAATTATTAAATAAATCTATAGAAAATAAAGAATGTGCAACACTTTTATCTGCCAAATATGAAAATCCAACAGGTTATGGAAGAATAGTAAGAGATGAAGGTGGAAATGTAAAAGGAATAGTAGAAGAAAAAGATGCAACAGAAGAAGAAAAACAAATCCAAGAAATAAATGCAGGAATTTATTGTTTCGATATAGAAGAACTATTAGTTGCATTAAAAGAATTAACACCAAATAATGCACAAGGAGAGTATTACTTAACAGACGTTATAAAAATAATGAATGATAAAGGGTTACGTACAGGTGCAATAACAGTAAAAGATAATACAGAAATTTTAGGTGTTAATGATAGAATGCAATTAGAAATGGTAACAAAAATTTTACAAAAAAGAATTAACACAGAATACATGAAAAATGGTGTAACAATAGAAGATATAGATACCACATATATATATGATGATGTAGAAATAGGAGTAGATACAGTAATACACCCAAATACTACAATAAAATCTAATGTAAAAATAGGAAATGACTGTGAAATAGGTCCAAACAGTTATATAAGAGAAGGATGTAGACTAGCAGATAACGTAAAAATAGGAAGTTTTGTAGAAATAAAAAAAGCAATTATAGGAGAAGGAACAAAAGTGCCACACTTATCATATATGGGAGACTGTGAAATAGGAAAAGGAACAAACATAGGTTGCGGAACAATAACATGTAACTATGATGGCAAAAACAAAAATAAAACTATAATTGGAGATAACTGTTTTGTAGGATCAAATGTGAATTTTGTAGCACCAGTAAAAATAGATAACAATGTAACAGTTGGTGCAGGTTCAACAATTACAGATAATGTAAAAGAAAACTCTTTAGCAATAGCAAGACAAAGACAAACAAATAAAGAAAATTATAAAAAATAAAATTTAAGGCACGATAAATTTTCGTGCCTTAAAAAAATGCAGAAATCTATTGAAAAATAACGAATTTTAATATATTATATACAAGAAAATAAGAAAAAAGGATGAAGTATTAAATGTATTTAAAAAGATTAGAATTACAAGGATTTAAATCGTTTGCAGATAAAACAGTATTAGAACTAATGCCAGGACTTACAACAGTTATTGGACCAAATGGGTCAGGAAAAAGTAACATTTCAGACGCTATTCGTTGGGTACTAGGAGAGCAAAGTATGAAGTCTTTAAGAGGAACAAAATCTGAAGACATTATATTTGCTGGAACTCAAAACAGAAAATCTTTAGGGTTTGCAGAAGCTTCTTTAGTATTTGATAATAGTGATGAAAAATTACCAATTGAATACAGTGAAGTTACAGTTACAAGAAAAATATACAGAAGTGGTGAGTCTGGTTACTATATAAATAAAACACCTTGTCGCTTAAAAGATATATTAGAATTATTTATGGACACAGGAATCGGAAAAGATGGTTACTCAATTATTGGGCAAGGGAAAATAGATGATATTCTGAGTAATAAATCTGAAGATAGAAGACATATTTTTGAAGAAGCAGCAGGAATAGTTAAATATAGAGCAAGAAAAGAAGAATCAGAAAAAAAGTTAGAACATACAAAGCTAAACTTACTTAGAGTAGATGACATTGTAACAGAGATAGAAGGAAGTATAGGTCCACTAAAAGAACAATCTGAAAAAGCAAAAAAATATTTAGATTATAGGGAAAATTTAAAAAATATTGAAGTAGGATTATTCTTACACAATATTGAAGAAAACAAAAGTAATTTAAGCAAAATAGAAGAAGACGAAAAAATATTAAAAGAAAACTATGAAGATGAACTTACAAAACAAAATAAATTTCAAATACAAAAAGACGACTTAAAAAGTGATATAGATAATATTACAAACCAAATAGAAGAAATGCAAAAATTGGGATTTGAAAGCACAAATAAAATAGAAAAAATAAATTCAGATATAAAAGTAAACGAAGAAAGAATTTCTAATAATGAAATAAATTACAAAAGATTTGAAGAAGATATAAATGAAACTAAAAACAAAATAGAAGAGTTAAAAGAAGAACAAAAAACAAAAGAAAATAAGAAAGAAAATCTATATAAGAATAAAGAAAAATTTGAAGCCGAATTAAAAGAAAAACAAGCAGAATTAGAGAAAATTTCAAGCAAACTTTCAGAAAAAGAAATTGAAATAGAAGAAAAAAAGAAAAAAGTAGAAGCAAATGTAGATTTGAAATACGAAAATCAAAATGTAATAAGTACACAAAATGCAACTTTTGAAGAAGTAGAAAAAAGAGAAAAAACATTAAAAAATGAAGTACAAACAACAATTTCAGAATTAGATTCTTCTAGAATAACAAAAGGAGAAATAGAAAAAGAATTCTCTGAAATAGAATCTAAAAGAAATAAAGCACAAGAAAAACTAAACAATATAAACGAAAAAAGAGCAGAAAGCACACAAAAAATAAAAGAATATGAAGATGAAATAAATAAAATATCTTATAACATTAGAATGAAAGATTCTAGACTTAAATTCTTGCAAGAAACAGAAAAGGAAAAAGAGGGCTACACAAAAAGTGTTAAAAACTTGCTATTAGACTGTGATAAAAATAAAGAACTATCAAAAGGTGTATGTGGAGTTTTAGCAAATATTGTTTCAACAGAAAAAGAATACGAAACAGCAATAGAAATGTGCTTAGGTGGAAGCCTACAAAACATAGTTACAGAAACAGAATCTGAGGCTAAAAAATTAGTAGAACATTTACGTAAAAACAATATGGGACGTGCATCATTCTTACCAATTACATCTGTAAAAGGAAGAAAAATTGATAAATACGATTCAAAACATATAAATGGAATTATAGGAGTTGCTTCAGACTTAGTTAAATATGATAAAAAATATGAAGGAATTATATTAAGTTTACTTGGAAGAACAATAATCGTAGACAATATGGACAATGGAGTTGAACTTGCAAAGAAAAATAGATACAGTTTTAGAATTGTAACTTTAAAAGGAGACGTAATAAATCCATCTGGTTCAATTACAGGTGGTTCTGTAATGCAAAAAACAGTTAATATTTTAGGTCGTAGCAGAGAAATAGAAAGTATACAAAAAGAGATAAATGTACTAAATAAAAAATTAGAAAATATCCAAAAAGAAAAAGAAGATTACTTAAGTGATATAGAAGATGTATTAGAAGAAGCAAGTTCTTTAGAACAAAATATGCAAGAGGTAGACATTACATATGCAACAGAAAAGCAAAAAATGGTATCAATAGAAGAAAATGTAGAACGTTTAGAAAATAGACTTGCTAGATTAAAACAAGAACAAGAATCAATAATAAACAAAAAGCAAGAATTAAATTCAATTAAAGAGGAAGCAAAAGAGCAAATTGAAAAATTATCAAAAGAAAACGAAGAATTAAACAAGGTTATAGAAGAATTTGCTAATTTAAATAAAGATAATCAAAAATATATAGATGATTTGAATTTCGATATTACAAACCTTAAAATTTCTGTATCTTCATTTGAAGAAAGTGAAATGTCTATTAAAGAAATGACAGAAAGAATAGAAGAAGATATAAAAAATAACGAAGAAAGTATAAGAAATAAACAAGAACAACTTTCTAATATTAAAAATGATAATGAACAACTTATGAATAACATAAATGAGCTAAAAAATAAAATTACACAGATAAAAGAAGATGTAGAAAATAGCGGTAATAAAGTAGAAAAATTAAAAGAAGAAAGAATAAAATCTAATGAAAAATTAGAAAAAACAGAAAAAGAAATAGAAAGCTTATTTAAAACAATAGAAGGGTTAAAAGAACAATTAGTAAAAATAGATGTAAAGAAAACAAAAACTGCACAAGATATAGAAGATATAATAAATAAAATGTGGGAAGAATATGAACTAACACCAAATTCATGCGAAAACTACGAAAAACCAGCAAATGTTGCTCAAACACAAAAAAGAGTAAAAGAGATAAGAGAAGAAATTAAAAAATTAGGAAGTATAAATGTAGACTCAATAGAAGAATATAAACAGCTAAAAGAAAGATACGACTTTATGTGCGAACAACGTTTAGACTTAGAAGATGCAATAGCAAAATTAAAGAAAATAATAAATGAAATGACACAAGTAATGAAAGAACAATTTAGCGAGAAATTTAAAATTATAAATAAAAACTTTAACGAAGTATTTAAAGAACTATTTGGTGGAGGAAAAGCAGAATTAATACTAACAGATGAACAAAATATTCTAGAATGTGGAATAGAAATACAAGCGCAACCAACAGGAAAAAAACTACAAAATATGTCTTTACTATCTGGAGGAGAAAGAGCCTTAACAGCAATAGCATTATTATTTGCAATACTAAAAATAAATCCATCTCCATTCTGTGTATTAGACGAAATAGAAGCAGCCCTAGACGATGTAAATGTATTTAGATATGCAGACTACCTAAAGAAATTTACAAAAGAAACACAATTCTTAGTAATAACACATAGAAAAGGAACAATGGAAGCGGCAGACACAGTATATGGTGTAACAATGGAAGAAAACGGAATAAGTAAATTGCTATCAATGAAATTAAAATAAGAAAGAGGACACGAAGTTTCGTGTCCTTTTATGTACAACCATTAGTAAGAGCTAAGCAATACCTCTTAGTAATGGTTGAGGAGTTGAGACTGTTGATAAATACAAATCTATCAACTGAAAGCGAATTGGATTACAAAACACATAAGTGTTGTTTTCAAGAACGCCATCGTGATATTCAATAAAATCAATAGCCTCTTCTAATTGGTTCTGATTAAGCTCAAAAACCTTTGCCTTATTAGTTATCAAGTTGCGAATAATAATTTGTTTTTTAAACATGATAAGCTCTCCTTCTGAAAATGCATTATAAGTTAACATAACTATTATAACATTATTAAATAAATTAATCATATTTTACAATAAAAATTAGATTTAAAATAATTGTAATATTTTTTAAAATTTACACATATATATTTAAAAAGCTTGTACAAAGGAGATGGATATATATGTGGTATACAAAAAGTTTAGGTGAAATTAAGCGAGATTTAAGAACGAATTTTGATTATGGATTAACAGAAGAAGAGGTAACGAGAAGGCAAGAGATAAGTGGACCTAATAGGCTAAAAGAGAAAAAGAAAGAAAGTTTTTTTATAAAATTTATTAAACAGTTTAATGACTTTATGATAATAATTTTAATTATTGCATCAATAATTTCTGCGCTAGTTAATTATTTTGAAGGAAGTGGAGATTATTTTGACTCAATAATAATTATAGCAATTGTAATATTTAATAGTTTAATGGGAGTAATACAAGAGGCAAAAGCAGAAAAATCAATTGAAGCTTTGCAAAAAATGACAGCTCCAACAGCAAAAGTAAGAAGAAGTGGAAAAATACAAGAAATAGATGCAATAGAACTTGTACCAGGAGATATAATAATTTTAGAATCTGGTAATTTTGTACCAGCAGATTGTAGACTTATAAAAAGTTTTAATTTAAAAATAGAAGAAGCCAGCTTAACAGGAGAAAATGTACCTGCAACCAAGGATGCAAATTTAGTTTTAAAAAATGAATGCAATTTAGGAGATATGGTTAATATGGCATTTTCTTCATGCATAGTAACTTCAGGTAATGCAGAAGGCGTTGTAACTGATATTGGAATGAATACAAAAGTTGGACAAATTGCAAAAATGATAATTGAAGATAAAGCACCAGAAACACCAATACAAAAAAAGTTAGCAGGGGTAGGAAAAACTTTAGGAATAGCTTGTTTAGTAATATGTGTTTTTATATTTGTGATAGGATTATTTAAAAAGATATCTCCATTAGAAATGTTTATGACATCTGTAGGACTTGCAGTTGCAGCAATTCCAGAAGGTCTGCCAGCAATAGTAACAATAATGTTATCTATTGGAGTTACAAAAATGGCAAGAAAAAATGCCATAATAAGAAAGTTGCCTGCAGTTGAAACACTTGGAAGTAGTGGAGTTATATGTTCAGATAAAACAGGAACATTAACACAAAATAAAATGAAGGTTGTAGAAATTTCAGATTTTGAAAATACACTAAAAATAGATACAAACAGGGAAAAATCTGAAAATATATTAAAACTTGCATCAATGTGTACAACAGCAAATATTGAAATGGAAGAAAATAAATTACAAGCAGTAGGTGAACCAACAGAAGTTGCAATAGTTAATGCTGCACTAAGTTTAGGAATTAACAAAAACGATATAAATGGAATAGAACCAAAAGTAAATGAATTACCCTTTGATTCAACAAGAAAAATGATGTCTACAATACATAAATTAAAAAACGGAAAATATAGATTTATTACCAAAGGAGCACCAGATGTACTTTTAAATAAATGTATAAATTACTCAAATGGAGAAGAACTAAATACTTTAAATAGTTTTATAACCAATAAAATATTAGATAATAACAGAAAAATGGCTGAAAAAGCACTTAGAGTAATTGCAGTTGCATATAAAGATATAAATGTAATGCCAAGTAAAATAACAAGTGAAGAATTAGAAATAGACTTAAATTTTGTAGGTTTAGTTGGAATGATAGATCCACCAAGAGAGGGAGTAAAAGAAGCAATTAGAACCTGTAAAAGAGCGGGAATAAAAACAGTTATGATAACAGGAGACCATA
>OJMO01000353.1_pt1 | contig 33648 bp, 30 predicted proteins | sample 1597241 | NCBI WGS metagenome assembly OJMO01 (sample SAMEA2452129, study PRJEB22498) | human gut metagenome | biome: human feces; feature: human gut; material: feces | place: Australia | collected 2012 | reverse complement strand
ATAAACGATTAAGGTGTTTATTATATCTGGCTGTAACGTGTTCTATAAGGCTTAAGAGAGATGATAATAGTATTAAGGATTTCTATATAAAGAAAAAGCAGCAATCAAACCCTATGTGTTCGAAAGCCGCCAAGACTGCATGTGCCAGTAAATTAGTACGAATAATTTATAGCATGTGCAAAACTGGTGAGTTATACCAGTACAATAAATAACAACCAGATTATACACCTAAACCACCCTGAAAAAAAGCGCTTTTTCTTCAGGGGTTTTCAGCATGCAGTAAAAACCATGAAAAAGTATTGACATATTTTTTAAATTTTTACTTGATTTCTATTATCCAATTTTCTTTTCTTCTAGTCTTTGAAGTTTTCTCTTTAACCCTTTCTCCTGTGTTCCGTGTGAATGAGCCACCTTTTCTTTGTAAAGAGAATATTCTTTAAAAATAGCCTGGTAAGCTTCATCTTTCTTGATAGAAGAATGACATCTTTCTAGATTCAATAAGAGAATTTTGGTTTTAATAAGCATATCATATACATCAAAGCCTAACTGAAGCATTAGAACTATCAATTTATAAAATACTTCTATGAATTGATCACTCATCTTTGGTGTTTGATCATTTAAAATATCATCAACAAAAGATTCATGAAATGCCCTAAAATAAGAATCAATATCATTTATCATCAATTTAAAAAAATCAGCATTAGGTGTAATTTCGCTGCACATTAAAGTTGATGCAAGTTCCAAATAACCCTCTACTCTTTCTCTTGAACTTCTTTTTTGCAGTTGAGAACTAATTTGATTATGAAGTTGTAAAAACTTATCTCCATTCTCAACTTTTAACAAAAGGTAAAGGGCCTTAAGATGTTCTTCATCATTATATTTTTTAAGAATTTCTTCATTCAAACGTATATAATCGAGTTTTTTATCTTGATCCATACACTTTTTAATAACTTCATTTAAAGCCTTTAGTGTATCTGGATGATTTTCTCCTAACAGTTTACTTCTAGCATTAAAACATTTTACATAAGCATTAAAGCTCTCTTCTTTGCGATTTAAACAATTATATACATCTCCCATTTCATATAGTACATCAAGTGTTTCGGCAGTAATCTTATGATTATTTTCATATATTTCCTTAAAGTATTCTTCACAATATTTAAAAAAATCATCATACTCCTTAACATTTGAACTACTAAAAATCAATCCTTCCAATAAAGACATTTGATCTATCTCATCTGAAAAACCAGACGTATATAATTTTAAATAAAAATCATATATTTCTAAATCTAATTTTTGAATACTCTCTGCATCATTTAATCTATAATAAAGATGTTTCCTAGAAAATAGAATATAAATCAAACGTATATAGTCATTCTCTGATTTATAATAAAATTGAATATCTTCATATAAATCCAAAGCCTTTTCGTATTCTTCAAATTGTGTATAAAGATCAGCTAATAAACTTTTGACTAGTATGGTTTGACCATCATATTTACCAGACATTTCTTCTCTTATTTCTAAACATCGAGAAGCTGCTTCATAACTTTCCTGATATTTCTCAAGTTTATAATAAGAGGAGGCAATCAAATAATATGTCCTTAATGTGTCATCATGAAATAGTGTGAATTTCTTTTTCTGCATTGAAAAACACTGCTGTGCCTGCAATAAAGCCTGTTCATACTCTCCTAGATCAAACGAACAATCTGCTACTGTATAGCAAGCCTTAAGTGCTCTTTCACTGCCGAATCCATCCACAATTAATGCATCTTCATATAAATAGTTATTGTATTCACGACAATGAGTTATGTCTCCATTATTACTATAAAGGGCCGTGATACCTTCTAATGCATCACATGTTAAGTCATCTATTCCATATAATGATTTTTTTGCGTAATAATATTTCTTTAAAACTTCCAACCCTTCACTATATCGCTCAAATGTAATAACTACTCTTCCAAGTCGATATAAAGTATCCAATGTTTGAGAATCGTTTTCAGAATATTTATTCTTATAGAATTCATAAATATCTTTTAAAACACTAATACATAAATCCTGTTCATCTAAAACAAATGCATCATAACTTAAATCTTCCAGTAATTGTTAATAAGATGCGTCATCCATATTTCTAGAACGTTTATATTGAATGTATTTATTTTGAAGATCATCAATCTCATCAATCGCTTGATCCACTATATCTATCGATGATAAGACATATCTTTTAGTCTCTTCATCTACTGGATCAATACTTTCATCATAACGTTCTACTATTTCCTTATATCTTCCCATCCTATACATCTTTTTAATATTCATGAAAATCTCTCCTATCATATGTAATTAATACACTTAATATCAATATTTATTGCAATCCACGACATGTACTTGTTGTTTTACGCATGATGAGCTACTTTCATGATTTTCCCATCTATAACAGAGAGTAGAAAGCTCATATGCAATCATTTATTGTATTTATACTTTATATGCTATAGTTATTAACTGGTGGACAGTACTTATATTATCAGCTATTAAAACCAAAAACAGATCAAATTCTGCTTGTTGACTTCATACTTCATATTCTCTCTGTGATACTTTATCTATTACTACAGAAACAACCATTTCAGCCACTATTTTATTATACATCTTTCGATTCCTTCATTCACTATCCTATGAACGAGATTTGAAACATAAACTAACACTTACAGTTATATTACTTACTTTTGCAGCAACTTTAAAAACAGTTCTTGCTTATATTTTTATTACAATCAGTCCAATCTTTTTCACATATTAATATGATTCCTGCATTATTGAAGAAAAACAATCAATGTATACTGATTAGTTTATTCAATCGACAATTGAATAATGTACCTAAAAAGAACGATTAAATCATATCCAATTCAATCGTTCTTTATTTCAAAAACTTCCTTTACTTTATCTAATCACTCTATGACATTTAAATAATTTGAATGCACCCTAAATCTATTTAGTCACTCATAAACACAAAAGACCTAGACACCTAAATGTCTAAGTCTTTTAATATGTCTTCAGATTCCACAAAACTAGGATCCATATGTGTTAAGAAATGCCACTCATCTGTATTTCTGTATAAGATGGCTTCGCCATCTTCAGAACCAAAATAAGCTCTCTCTACCTCATATCCTTTAGATTCTAAGTATTGTTTAACACATCTATAGTTGTATTCTCTTTTCTCTATGTAGTCCTTAATTTCATCATTAGGAATAGAATAAGCATCCACTCTTGTAGATCCTTCAATCATTCCATCTCCTGGTATAGATAAGTCTACTATCTCATTCCAATAAATATCTACCTTTCCATCACCAGTAAACATATATGTAGTAAAAGGTACAATATGACCATTATATTCTAGTTCTACATAATCAGGTACAGTAGTAGGATCAAAGTACTCATACTCAAACCCTTCAATATCTTCATACTGATATCCAGCTAATTGAGATATAAGCTTTCTGCCTTCTTCTATTGTATGAAATAAGCCAACATTGATACTTAACTCACCTTGACTTAATTGTAATATATACATAGTCATCACCTATTTTTTATAGTAGCTTAAGTTCTCTTCTAATCCATCTGTAATAGCTTCTTTAAGTTTCTCTGGACCTACCACAATAATCATTGGACCAAACTGTCTAATCCAGTTCATTAAACCTGTATTAAAGATAATTCCTTCAACGCGTGTTTCATACCATTGATGATCATTCTCTATTGGCGCAATAGTCTTGTTAATGGTAATATCTTTTCCTAAACGTGATACAACTTCTCTAATAAGTACACCATCAAACTTAATATGTAGTGTAATTTCATCACCATCAAAGAAACTATTCATTGACTTCGCAAGTGATTGTTTCAATGATTCACTCATTTTTTCCTCATCATCAAAATCAAAATAATATGTACGGCTCTTATCTAGCTTTCTAATACGATCAATACGGAATGTAGTCAATGAGTCCTTATGCTTATTATAATAAGCACGTAAATAGTAATGACCATCCACAATCACTGTATTATAAGGACTCACATTATAATATTCATGATTAATACCTGCATTACCCTTAGTAGAATATGTTTCTACAGGATGTCCATCCCTAATAGAATAGTCTACATACTGGAAACGTATATCCTTCTTATTACGTATTGCGGAAGTAATAATCTTTAGATTTTTACTTAGAGAATAGACACCTTCATCATCATCTTCTAATTCTGGTACAATGAGATAATCCTTCTGTTTAGCAGGTGAAAGTTTTAAAAGCTTATTAACTATTTCTCTTTTATCATTATTTGTCAGATCTTGACGATAATTCACCATATCAATGAGTAATTGTATCTGTGCTTCATCAAAATAACCTGTTTCAATCATATAACCAAAACGTCTGACTGCTTTGATTATTTCTTTTCCAAACATTAAAGATGTAAATACATTGATCTGTTTAATCACTGCATATACAGCTTTTAAACCAATATCATAACCTTTTTCTTCTAATTGATGCTGTATATCTTCTGCACTGATGCATTCCTCTGAATTCATCAATAATGAGAAGACAGCCCACATTTTTTCTCCCATCTTATGCCTCCTGATACCTGGTAAGATACCTTTTTACTATAATGATCCACAAGCTGGAAATAACCAATTAAGTCATAAGATGCATAAAGATTTAGAAGTGATTCATCTGGTTCCACTTCACATTTCTCTAAGTATTCATAAGCCCCTTCTATATCTTCTTCTACTAAAGAAAAGTAAGCAGCCTGTGCATAAGTAATCACTTCTTTATCTACTAATAAAGAGATAAGTGCAAGATATGAGAAAGGCATCAAATGTCTCACAATACGGTATACATCTAATGGTGATCCATTATGGAGCATATAGTTACATAAATTCTTATTCAATGATTGAATACGAGGATGTTCTCCAAATAAGTATTCAATCATTACGAGATGATTTTCTAAACATTGCATATCATCTATTTCATAGAGTTTCTTTAAGGCAAGACCTAAGTATTTCTTTTGGTGTGCCTTAATATAACCTTCTATTTTCTTCTGACTTCTGCAAGTATCAATAAATGAATCATGATATACATCAATGACATCTAAATAGTCCTTTAATTTATTTAATGAGATTGATGTAATTTCTTTATAACTTTCTAACATATTCTTTCCCTCCTCTTTTTTCTAACACTATTATAGCGAAGAGAAAGAATTTATGCGTTAAAGTTAATTGTGACAGCGCCTTATTATAGGCGTTTTGATAATTTTCTTTTTGTTAATAATCCCATAAGTTCATATCTGGGTAGTTTGTTTCATATAAGAACTGTTCATTCATGACTTTAGTCAATATAGCAGCCCAGAGTATTAATGCATAAAATGAATTATTTAAACATTGTACTGTACCTCCACCATTGACCTTATCTTCATATACATAAAGTTCTTCTTTTTCTGATGGTACATAATCTAGTTCATCTAGATCATCTAATATACCATCATATGGTCGAGTACTCATTTCTTCTATGACATCAATCCACTTCTTATATGCTTCTTCTGTATGATCATATGAGAAAAAACGTATCGCAGCACGCAACTTGTATATAGCTGCATAGACTGCATTGAATGTAAGTTCTGTATAAGGTTTTTCTGTAATAAGCTTAGGTAAGAATATACCTGGCTTAAAAGTCAAATGAATACTAGGTTTTACATCAGTATAATCATGGGTAATACCCACACTCGTACGTACATATTCTCTTGATAGTTTTATTAATGCAAGACATACACACATATTCGCATATTTCATATCATCTACTAATGGGAGTGAAAAACCTAAGTCTGCACCATATTGTCTAGAGAAGAAAGGCTTAAAGACAGCTTCTTCATCATATTTATAAGTAACCGCAAAGGTATAGTCTTTAAATGTAATACCATGAGTCTTAAGAGAGTCTCTTAATGCTTCATCATAATCCTCATAATTATTCTCCAGCATATCCTCTACAACTTCACCACTTGTCATAACAGCTTGAAAGCTTAATTCCTGTAAAAGAACTGCTGCTTCTAATCTTTTAGTAATTTCTCCTTTGGTGATACACGTCATATCACCACTTTTCAATAAATAACGCAAGCTTTGTGTAGCTGCACTTGTCTGTACAACCATTTCAAATTCTCTTTGCATATACATATACCTCCTTTCTATATAAAAAAAGCAGATTCATCATCTGCTTCCTACTCTGCGAGATTTTTGATGAATTGGATTCCTACACCACCAATTCCCATATGAGCACCTACAACACTTGGTAACTCTCTCATGGTAACTTGACATGGACCTAATTGTTCTTCAAGATAGTCTCTTACACGCTGAGCTTCTTCAGGTGCAAGAACATCTTCAATCGCAAATGTATAATCTTTCGCATTTGCGCCTCTTTCAACAACACGATCAGCAAGCATCTTACATGCCTTACGTGTTGTTCTTACTTTGCCTAAAGTATCAATCTTACCACCTAATTCACTATTCAATTCCATAACTGGAACAAGCTTCAACATATTGCCAAGCATTGCGACTGCAGGCGTAATACGCCCACCCTTTTTAAGGTGATTCAAGTTTGGTGTAAAAATAATTGTACCTGAATGCTTAACCATATCTTCAAGCTTTTCTTTAATTTCAGAAACAGACTGACCCTTTTCTACTAGTTTTCGGGCTGCTTCAACAAGCTTCTTTTGAACATGTGCTGTTCCTTGAGAATCGATTAAAGTAATAGGCATTTCTACTGTATCAGCTGCAACCTGCATACCATTTAATGTAGATGATAAACCAGTTGCGATAGGAATCCCAATTAACTCATCATAACCATCTCTTTTTGCATCTTCCATAGCCTTCATTAAAGAACCAGTCGAAGGTTGAGATGTTGTAAACATATCATCTGTTTCCTTCATCTGATTAAATACATCAAGACTTGTGATTTCTAATTGATCTAAATATGTCTGACTACCATGACCAATACATAATGGTGCAATATAAATACCTTCATGCTCTCCATTAATATCAATCTGACAGCCACTGTCTGCAATAATCGCTATTTTACTCATTTTTAATACCCCATCAGTGATAATACACTATGTACATTATAGTTTATTTCTTTTTATTTTACAACTTTTACGCTATAATACGAACGGGTGAAACTATGAGATCAATCAAAGAAACAACGACAAATACAATCATTATTAAGAAATCAGAATTCATTACTACCCTAATTCCATGTAATGATGAAAAAGAAATAAAAGACTTAATAGAACTTTATTCCAAAGATGATGCAACACATAACTGTGTTGCTTATCGAGTAGGTCCTTTAGAAAAAGCAGATGATGATGGAGAACCATCAGGTACTGCAGGACTTCCTATGTTGAATGTATTACAAAGACAAAAGATAGATAATGTGATTGCGATTGTAACACGTTATTTTGGTGGCATTAAACTAGGGGCTGGAGGATTAACTCGTGCTTATACTAATAGTGTTGCAGATGCATTAAAAGAAGCAGAAATAGTCGATAAAGAACTTGTTAAACTATATCGTATTAGTGTTGACTATCACTTCAGCCGTAAGGTATCTTATTTAATACAATCTAAGAATCTGTTATTAATGAATACTGAGTATGATGAAGAAGTTCACTATGATGTTTATTTAAGAGATACATCATTCTTAGATGAACTCAATGAACTGACTGCATCCAATATGCATTATGAGGTTGTAAAGGAAGATTATATTCCTGTTGAGGTATAAAGATGTCTAGTATAGAAATATTACTTATTGGTATTGGGTTATCCATGGATGCTTTTGCGGTATCTGTATGTAAAGGATTATCTGTAAAGAAGTTGTCTATTAAGAATATATTGTTATGTGGTGTATGGTTTGGTGGATTTCAGGCATTGATGCCATTTATTGGTTATTGTCTAGGTTCCACATTGAGTGGTTTAGTGGATTCTATTGACCACTGGATTGCATTTATATTACTCGCATTTATTGGAATCAATATGATTAAAGAATCTTTTGAAGAAGAGAAACAGAATGATGACTTCTCATGGAAGACAATGTTGATGCTTGCTATTGCGACTGCCATTGATGCACTTGCGGTAGGTGTTACGTTCTCTTTTGAATCAATCAATATCTTCATGGCTATTTCTATTATTGGTTTAACGACATTTATTATTGCATCAGCTGGTGTATATATAGGTCATATATTTGGGAATAAATATCAACAGAAAGCACAGATCACTGGTGGTATTATTCTTATTCTCATAGGTGTTAAGATTTTAATAGAAGGTTTAGGAATTATTTAAGAGAATCTACGTGATTCTCTTTTTTATTGGACTATAATAGTATATAAGAGGTGATTTAAATGAATGAATTATCAAAATTATATCAGTTAGTATTAAACAGAGAATTAGATATTCCTAAAGGTCATATTCTAGATATTAAGAAGATTGACCATAAACTTCTTGCATTTATGCAATGTGTGTATAATACAGGAGAACTAGGACATGTTTATACATTCTGGGATAAAGATACTCAGGTTGATCAAAATGCTCTTTTAGACACTTATATTGAAGGTATGCGCTTATTAATGAGTATTGCGTATGACTTACAGATTGATGAAATCAAGAATCATGAAGAAATGCCTGAAAAGAGCAGTTCTGTTGATTTACTCTTTAAAGTCAATCAGGATATTCTAGATTTAAGAAATGGTTATAGTCCTATTAAGTTACAGGATGCTTTGGATGATTATTTCCATTTTGGATTTTCTCTAGGTATCACATTTGATGATATGTTGGAAGGATTGTAAAAAAACATAATAAATACATAGAGAATACATACGAATTACACAACTTACATGTATATTATAAGCATGAAAGAGGTGATTCTTATGATCTATATTATTCTAACTATTATTGCAGTATTATTAAGTACTTTAATCATGGGAGTTGCAAATAAGTATACAAATAAAAAAATCCATGATCTTGATCACGAATTGAATATACATTGAGACTCCCCCCCATAACGAAAAGAAGGCAGCTTATTGTGGCTGTCTTCTTTTCATTTGAATTCCTTCATATTCGTTATGAATACTTTTTACGATACTATTGAAATCATTATCAGGTACAATAACGTCACATATAGCATCAGATGAACCATATACAATACTTTCTTTAATATCTAATTTTTCCTTTAATCTTTCCAACATGTTTTCTGGAGTGGCGTCATAAGAAAGAATCTTAAGTAAGCACATGCCTTCAAAATAATCTTCTTCTACAAAATAACGCAATTGTTTATGTAATCCTAAATCTATCAGGTCATCTATAATATCATAGATAATCTCTTTTGTATTAAGAATACTTATATAAAGAGGTTGATATGAGTGTGTAGGCATACCAAAGATGTAATTACGATAAGGGGATTGACGCATCATATCATAATAGTCCATTTGTTCGGACTGATCGAAACTATTATAATATGTCAATAATACATCGTCTTTGAGAACGTGATAGAAGTAATTAAGATGTTTATCATCTAATAATTGAGTGATCTTTGTACCTAATGTTTGTGATAATGGGTAGGTACAAAGTAATTCATTTTTTGGTACGTCATACAAAATTGCACCATCTAATGCGATCACTGGGAGATGCAATTTAAGATGTTCAATTTCTGCCTGCATGGATGCAGGTGTTCTTTTTGTGATGATTGTGAATAAAGCACCATCATCTACTATTTTATTCAATTGAGTCTTATTGAAGTTATTTAACTGCTGGTGTGCTGTTTGTTCCATATCATCAAGTTCAGCTACAAAGAGAACATCATTTCTTCTTTTAACTGGTAGATGTAATGTACAAACAAGATAACCTACACCAACACCAATACATGTATCTAAGACACGATAGAATAAAAATGCGTAAGGTGAAATACCAGCATGGGGAATCACTGCAACACTTAAATAAGCCACACAGGCCATAAATGCCATATGCTGTACTTTAAATAAGACTGTTAAGTAAATAGTCAACATAATAAATAATGCATTAAGTAAATCCCATGCGAGATCAATATGGATGAAAGGCTGTAAAAACATGACAATAGCTCCTGTAATTGCCCCTATAAGTGTGCCGAGGGCTCTTACAAGTGCCTGGTTCTTTTCATTCTCTTTATCTGGCTGAATACAGATAATTGTGGTTATAAGGACATAGAAAGGTGATCTCTGTACACCAAAGAGAGTGAATAATACCATGATGATGAAGACGGCAATACTTGTTTTAATAATACGTAATCCGATTCTAGGCATAATTACAACTCCAAACTATCATTACCGGCTTCAGCCATCATTTTTTCTCTACAAGATAGAACTAATCCATCAATGATTTCCATATGTTCAACCATCTGTCTTCTAAACAAATGTGTAGGAAGCAATATCGCAATTTCATCATAGTCTTTATCATTCTTCTCTCCTGTTTCCTGTCCATAATAGACACGAGCAAGAGGTGCTTCTTTTTGAATACTGAAGAATGTATCCCAGATGATTGCATAAACCTGCGCAGTTGTTAGATGAAGCTTCTTAGTATCAGGAAGTGCATAAAGAAGTAAGATGCCTCTGACTGCATCTGTCTTTCTCTGGTCTACTGAACCGTCATGTTTATAATAACGTTCTATATCATAGCCATCAGCCAGATAAACAAGGGAACGGGGAACAGGCTGATGTTGTGAAAGGATACTTTTAAATCGTCTCATCGTATGGTGTGAGACGTCCTTTCCTTCTAACAGGTCTCCAGAAGGTGATGTAAGTAATACTGGATTTTCTCCTGCTTTACCATGAAATGTTTGAGGAATCAAATATGCATCACGTAATAAATCAAACATAGATTTACCACATATAGCGAGTAATAATGCACTAATATCCTGATTTGAATAACTATCTAGAACGACTTTTGAAAAGGTCTCATTGTTTAATTCTTCTGATCCCTGAAAGTCTTCTAGACTTGAATTGAATGTTTCTCTTAGTCTTGCACAAGCTTCTTTACTTGCGAGTATTTTGTGAAATATGTTCTCTACTTCTTGAACACGTGGAAATAATGGTGTCATAGTTTTAACCTCCATCCACTTGTGATTATAGACTTTCTATATCATATGTAAAATGTATCTTTCAGATATTGACAATATATTTATTACATGACAAAAAAGTGATTCGCAACCGAATCACTTGTAATAGTCTTTTGTATATTGAGACATTTCCTGTTTAAATAAACGCATAAGTATAGGTGCACAAAGTAAATAAAAGACAAAATTACCTACTGCATGGAATGTATCAAATAAAAGCCCCTGGGCATAATAGATACCAAACCAGACAGGACCACCAATAATTAATTGTTCGAGTGAGACAACAAAACCAAAGACATAACCCATTAAAAAGGCATAAAGAGCCATAAGAAGTAATGGGGGTTCTTTGTTTATTTTCTTATAGAAGTCACTGATACATTGAGTGAATAAACAGATGACTACCCATGAGAGAATCTGAAAGATTGTCCATGTCCCCATACCTAGAATCATATTGGATGCAATAGTTGTTACTACTGTGAGTTTTATTCCAAATGATAAACCAAATAAGAGTACAGATATAATAATGATAGATGTAACAGGTTTAAAGTTAGGAAGTGCCTGTAAGGCTACTCTAGAGGCAATATTGACTGCAGAGAGAATGCCTATCAAACATATTTCTCTTGTCTTATTGTTCAATGTTGACATAATACCAGATGACTTGATCTCCTGCTTTTAACCTATAAGCTCCTGCCCCAATATTTGGTGGTGTACCATTCACCTTATACATCCATCCAGAACTTGGTCCATGATCAAATTCCTTTAATCCATCTATACCTGATACATAAACAGTAGAACCAAACCCTTTTGTAGAGATACTCTTACCATTCTGTTTCGCAAGTTCTCTTAATACACTATAAGCTGTAGAAGAACTATTCACTTCTATATTCCCCTGCATCATTGTGCTATTTACTCCAATCACCTGTACTGAAACAGTTTGTTTTATAGGTGTTTCCTGTTTAGGTGGTTCTACCTGTTGAGGCGCAGAGGTTTCTTGTTTACTAGAAGAATTATTTGTTTCTATCTTCTTTGTCTCTTGTTTAGTAGAAGAAGATTTTGTTTCTGTTTTCTTTGTTTCCTGCTTCTTTGTCTCTTGTTTACTAGAAGAGGATTTTGTCTCTTTTTTCTTTGTTTCCTGCTTCTTAGTCTCTTGTTTACTAGAAGAATCAGATGATTTTATATCAGTCTTCTTCGATTCTTCTTGTGACTCTATTTGTTTTGTCTCTTCTTTTTTGGAAATATCTTTCTTCTTTATGCTACTTTTTACTTCATTACTAATAGTAGGCTGAGACTGGAATTGTCCAGTTATACCACGATAAGCTGTAAAGCCAAATATAAAGACAAAAGCGATTGCGACAAAGGCAATCGCTAATTGTTTAGTTGTGAATTTCTTCATTATTTCTTTTTACTTTTAATAACTAATACGATCACACCAACAGCTGCAATAGCTGCAACTACATATGCCATCACATTTGTGTTATCACCTGTATTAACTACTTTTACTGTTTCCTTCTTTGGTTCAGTAGTAGTTGTTGTTTCTGGCTTTACAGCTGGTGTAGTTGTACTAGGTGTTGTAGGTTTTGTAGGTGTAGTAGGTGTACTAGGTGTAGTAGGTTTTTCAGGTTCAGGGACTACTGGTGTAGTAGTCTTTGTATAGTCTATTCTAGCTTTTAATACAAAGCTTCCGTGATTGATTACACCAAGTGCTCTTGCACCTTCTACTGATGCATAAGCATTAGGTTCTAACTGATTTGTACTATAATTTAAAGCATTGAATGTACCATCTTCATTCTGATAAGAAAGTAAATAGTTATATGCATTTGTATCTAATGTATAACCTGCAACAGATAATCCTTCTAATACGCAAGACTGAGTATCTGCATTTCCACCCCAGTTATCATAATAACCATCTGTACTATTTAACTTAGACTGTACAAAAGTATATGCTTTTGAGATAGCTGCATCATAAGTAGAACGTCCTGCAACACTTAATGCTTCCATAGCCCATCCAGTTGTATCTAGATCTGCATTTGGTCCCTGATATTCATACCAGTAAGCACCATTGTCCATAGCCATAGTTGATAACTTATCTGCAACAGCTTTTACCTTAGGTGAGTTTACTGTTTCTAAAGCCATTAATGTCCAAATAGTAGCCCCACATCCACCATTTACATCATTTGTAAGAGTACCATCTTCCTGTACTCTATTTTCTAGGATTTCTACTAAGTTAGTCTTATTGAAATCTTTTGGATTTTCACCTAATAAAGAAATTGCGATAATAGACTTAGCTAAATCACCATAAGAAGCAGTAACATAATCTGTTTCCTTGAAGTTATTTAATAAAGCATCAGCCTTATAATCAGCTTCCATACCTGTAGCTTCATACGCAATAACTGCATCAGGACTATCTAAAGTAATAGTCTTTAAATAATTTTGTGATTTTATTAATGCATCATCATTCGCAAAAGCTGCTGAGAATGATAACGCAAATGTTAAAGCGATAGAAGTTAATACTGTAAATATTTTTTTCATTCTTATTCTCCTCCAAATACTTTATCCGCAAAACGCACTGTTTCCATTGCGTCTTTCGCATAACAATCTGCACCGATACGATCTGCATATTCCTGAGTCATAACGGCTCCACCTACAACTGTTAGTGTATCAGGCTTCTTTTCCTTCAATAGTTTTATAGTATCTTCCATACTCACTACTGTTGTTGTCATTAAAGCACTGAGTCCTACTAGTTTTACATCTTCTTTTATTGCAGTATCCACAATTAGTTCAGGTGGTACATCTTTACCAAGATCAATGACATCATAGCCATAGTTTTCTAACATAACCTTCACGATATTCTTTCCAATATCATGAATATCACCCTTAACTGTCGCAATGATGATTTTTCCTTTCATTTCTCTCGGTTTGCCTGCCATAGAGTCTTTAATGACTGCAAATGCAGCCTTAGCTGCTTCAGCACTCATTAATAACTGAGGTAAGAAGATAGTGCCTTTTTCAAATCCTTTCCCTACTTCATCAAGGGCAGGAATCAATTCTTCATTAATAATTTCTAGTCCTTCTTTAGTTTCAAGTTGTTTTTGAGTGGCTTTACCTGCATTTTCACTCATACCACGCTTGATACTTTCATATAAAGACATATCAACCGCTTCACTCTTTACAGGAGCTGGTGCACTATTACCATAGGCGCTAATATATTCTGTAAAGTTTGTATCAAGCCCACTTAAGGCAAGATAGGCACGATATGATTTCATCATTGCTTCTGATGAAGGATTGATGATTGCACAGCTGAGTCCTGACTGCATTGCCATAGTAAAGAAGTTCGCATTCACAATTGGTCTTTGTGGAAGACCAAAAGAGATATTAGAAACACCTAAAATAGAATGTCCATGTAATTCATCTCTAATAATACGTAATGTTTCTAATGTCGCAATGGCAGAAGTAGGATCTGATGAAATAGTCATAGCGAGTCCATCGATTACGATATCCTTAGGTTCAATACCGTATTTACTTGCTTCTTTATAGATCTTCTTCGCAATACGAATACGATCTGCCGCATTATCTGGAATGCCTGCTTCATCTAAGGCAAGTCCTACAACCACACCACCATATTTCTTTACTAATGGGAAAACAGCATCCATGGATTCCTGTTTACCATTAACTGAGTTAATCATAGCCTTACCGTTATAGTGTCTTAAGGCTGCCTCTAAGGCGATTGGATCTGATGTATCAATCTGTAATGGCAATGCAATGACAGACTGTAACTTCTTCATAACTTCTACCATCATCTTAGGTTCATCAATTTCTGGTAGACCTACATTGACATCTAGAATATGTGCCCCTGCATCTTCCTGTTTTAAACCTTCAGATAAGATATAGTTAATATCTCCATCACGTAAGGCCTGTTTGAATTTCTTCTTACCAGTTGGGTTAATACGTTCCCCAATAATAACTGGTTTAGGACCTATTTCTACAGCCTGTGAGAAAGAAGTCACAACAGAGATATTCTTCTTTACAGGTGGTTCAATAGGCAGGTCTTTCACTAATTCTATTGTTTTTGAGAGATATTCTGGTGTAGTTCCACAACATCCTCCTAGTACATGCACATTCAATGAGGCAATCTCTTTCATCTCTGATGCGAATTCATCTGCATTCATATCATAATATGTATGACCTTCATCATCAGTCTGAGGTAAACCAGCATTAGGTGTCACAATAATAGGTGTAGAAGAAACTTTAATCATTCTTTCTACAAATGGTTTGATTTGTGTTGGACCTAATGAACAGTTAATACCCAATGCATCAATATGTAACCCTTCGAGTAAGGCAACAACTGATTCTGGTGTACCACCTGTCAACATCTTACCTTTTTCATCAAATACAACAGTCGCACATACAGGTAAATGTGAATGTTCCTTAGCGGCTAGTACTGCAGCTTTTAATTCATAGCTATCCTGCATTGTTTCAATAAGGATGACATCAGCACCCGCTTTAGTTCCATATTCAATGACTTCAGCATAAATATCCACTGCATCATCAAATGATAAATCTCCTAGTGGTTCTAAGAGTTTACCTGTAGGACCTAAATCAAGCGCAATCAGGGCATCCCCACGTCCTGTAAGTTCTCTTGCCTTTTTTGCATGTTCTACTGCTTTTGTGACTATTTCTTCTAGATTATCTGGATATTTTAATCTATTGGCACCAAATGTATTGGTGTTGATAATATCACATCCAGCTTCTAGATAGCCTTTATTTAATTCAACAATCTTTTCTGGATGAATGATATTCCATGTTTCAGGTAATTCACCCGCTTGTAAACCCCAGCTTTGAAGTACTGAACCAGTACCACCATCCCAGAATAACCATTCTTTTGTAAGTCTTTCTTTAAATCCCATTAATCCATCCTCCTGAATTCACATTGTGCAGGACAATTGGCACAATCCTTCGTATGACGAGGCTGTGCATGATGTGTAATACCAATGATCGCCGTCACTGATTTGGATGGGACCATTAAGAGACTTTCTAATAAACTGATACCAATCTTATCCATCTGTAATATACGCATAAAATCTTTCTGATGATCTAATGCAAGATCTCCATAACCAGGTGAAAAGCGTGGCTTTAAGAATTCATTATTCTTATATGCCTCCTGATTAAGTTCTTCATTCACTTCATCACAATAAGCTTCTATCATAGCAGCTCCTGCTGCCTGATAGATCACTGCATCACTCATTTTAGTAAGTTCTGTACGTTTAATCAAACGATCGACTTCTATACCTATAGTAGCCGCAAAGAGATAAACTGCATAACAGCCTTTTAAGTTATTCTCTAAGTTTTTACTATGTATCACCATATCACCAATTGTGATTGTATGATTCTCTATTGTGAGAGGAAATCTTTTCACAATATGACGTGGTACAGCTGTTTTCTGTAATACTTCGATACAGCGATCTAATGCACTATTGATTTCAGTAAGATCACCTTCAATGGATTGACGGTATCCTAAGTATCGTAAAGCTTCTTTACGATTGATTTCTATCATTTAAGAATCTCCGAAATATTGTTCATAATACCTTCGGCGATGTCTGGTTTATTCATTGTATAAACATGAATATGTTTTACACCATTCGCAATTAAATCAATAATCTGTTCAGATGCATAAATAATACCAGCCTGCTTCATGATTTCAGGATGATCACCAAATGCATCGACCATCATCTTAAAACGATAAGGAATAATAGATGTACCTGACATCTGTACAGCACGACTGACCTGTTTCGCATTAGTAATAGGCATAATACCAGCGACTACAGGTACATTAATACCAGCTTCCTTGATCTTATATAAGAAGTTATAGAAAACATTGTTGTCAAAAAACATCTGAGTTGTTAAGAAATCTGCACCTGCTTCTACTTTTTCTTTTAGATGCTGGATATCTTCCTTAATGCTAGGTGATTCTACATGTCCTTCTGGATAACATGCTGCCCCAATACAGAAATCACCCTTCTCTTTAAGTTCCTTGATTAACTGACAGGCATACTGATAGTCTTCTCCCACTTGACCATCCTTAGGAATATCTCCTCTTAATGCCATGATGTTTTCAATACCATTTTCTTTAAACTGTTCAACCATGGACTCTACATGTTCTCTTGTAGAAGAAACACATGTCAAATGAGCCATGACTTCAACAGCATATTTTTCATGAATATCTTTCGCAAGTGCAACAGTATGTGCACTTGTTCCTCCACCTGCACCATAAGTCACAGACATGAAACTTGGATTTAAAGATGCAATCTTTTCTGCAGCCTTTAAGACATTTTCATATTTACTGCTTGTCTTAGGTGGAAATACTTCAAAAGATAAAGTTACTTTATCTTCATTTAATAAATCAATAATTTTCATTGATGTTATCCCCCCTTTTGTTCATATTCTACATTATTTTTTTATTAAGAACTAGTATGTGTTTTATAATATTGTTTTAAAACTGAATCTAAGAACTCAGTAGATGCTGAAACATAATAAGGTTCCATACCACTCACAATAGTTAACATTCCATCAGTATATTTCATTTGTGGCTTCTTAAACATATGATTAACATACGCAAAGAACTTCTGTCCATCTAAATCTTCTAAGAAGACTTTAGAGAAACGTATTTCTAGTCCCTGACTGCTATCTTTCACATCATCAATAAGTGGATCATGTGAAAGGATATCAAATCTTCTTTTAACTACAATATTACGCACCTGTGATGGGAGAACACCATAAAGATCTGTAAGTTCATGTTCTACACGTTTCAATGTTTCTAAGTCATTGGCTTTATAGACACGCTGATATAGTTCTAACTTTTCCATATCACTTTCTACATAATCTTCAGGAATATAACCATCTACTGGTACATTACGTGATGGTACAGTCTCATCTTCTTTGATCTTACCCTGCTTTTCTTCAATCGCATCCTGTAAGATCTTCATATACATATCAAAACCGACTTGATCAATAAATCCTGCCTGTTCACCACCAAGAATATCACCGCTGCCACGAATTGATAAATCTCTCATCGCAATCTTATAACCAGAACCTAATTGTGTGAATTCCTTAATAGCTGTAAGTCTCTTTTGAGCTTCTTCTGTCATCGCACGATCTTTTGTATAAAGAAGATAAGCATATGCAATACGTTCACTTCTTCCTACACGACCTTTAATCTGATAAAGCTGTGCTAAACCAAACTTATCCGCATTCTCAATAATAATTGTATTCGCATTAGGTATATCAATACCTGTCTCAATAATAGTTGTACATACAAGAATATCGTATTTCTTTTCTACAAAGTCAGTCATGACATCTTCTAGATCATTCTTATCCATCTGACCATGTCCTACACCAATACGGGCATTAGGTAAGAGTGTCTGCAATGTAGAGGCTATTTCATAGATGTTTTCTGTTCTATTGTGTAAATAGAAAACCTGTCCATTACGTGATAATTCTCTTTCAATAACCTGTTTAATTAATGCCCAGCTCTTTTCTGAGACATATGTCTGTACAGGGAGTCTATTTAATGGTGGTGTTTCTATTTGTGAGAGTCCTCTAATACCCATGATGGACATTTGTAATGTACGAGGAATAGGTGTGGCAGTTAAAGTGAGTACATCAATTGTTTTTCTTAGATTCTTAATCTTCTCTTTCTGTCTTACACCAAAACGCTGTTCTTCATCGATACAAAGTAATCCTAGATCCTTGAACTCAACATCCTTAGATAAAATACGATGTGTACCGACTAATAAATCAATATGACCTTCCTTTAAATCAGCTAATATTTGTTTCTTTTCTTTAGTAGTCGTGAAACGATTGAGTAACGCAATATTCACAGGGAACTTCTCAAAACGCTTCTGCATTGTACGATAATGTTGTGCTGAAAGAATTGTAGTAGGACATAGGAAAGCACATTGTTTCTTAGATACAACCGCTTTAAAGCAGGCTCTTAAAGCCACTTCTGTTTTACCAAAGCCTACATCACCACATAATAATCTATCCATAGGACGTGGTGTTTCCATGTCCTTCTTGATTTCTTCTACAGCCTGCGCCTGGTCTGGAGTGAGTTCATAACCAAATTCACTTTCAAACTCTAATTGAAGATCCCCATCAGGTTCAAACGCAAATCCTGGCTGTTTCATTCTTTCTGCATATAAGTTAATGAGATCATCAGCTAAACCATCTACCTTCTGTCTGACTCTTGCTTTTTCTTTAGCCCATTTAGGTGAACCTAAAGCATGAATATGAGGTGGTTTACCATCTCTTGATGAATATTTTCTAATTAACTGGAACTGTTCTACCGGTACATAAAGAATATCATTTCCTTTATAGGCAATATGTAAATAATCCTTATGTACACCATCTACAACTAATGTTTCAATACCCATATATTGTCCAATACCATTTGTATCATGAACAACATAGTCTCCTACTTTTAATTCATTATAGTCTGAGATTTTAGTGGCATCTCTGTATTTAATATATTTCTTCTTTGTTTCTTGTACTTTAAAGAGTTCCTGACTTGTGAGTAATATAGTCTTCTCTTCTACAAAGTTCATTCCACAAGGTAAATGTCCTAAGAATAGATTAACCCCGTCATAAATCTTATTTGTGGCACTTGTGAGAGTAAATGGAATAGCATGATCAGTAAATAGGTTTATTAATATATCTATCTGACGCTTTTCATCTACACCAATCATGACACGATTATATGTAAGTAAGTCCTTTAATTGACTAATAAAGACTTTTTCATTAGCCATAGAGATCATCACAGGCTGAGTCATAAACATGATTTGTTTATCATTTTCTCTAAAGCGTACTAAATCAACATCAGGATGTTTTAAGATATCCTGAGGGTTATTAATAAGCTTAATTCCTCTGATCATCTGTCCTATTTCTTCTAGTTCATGATAATAGAGGTAATTTTCTTCCATATAAGTCTTATAAGAAGCAAGAATAGAAGCAAGAGATGCAGTAATAATAGTATAATCACTTGCATAATCTATAATTGTGGCAGTTTGAGGGAATAAACTTAAATATTGATAAATACGTGGACTATAGTCATGTGCTCTGAGTGATTCAATATCTAATGCATATGTTTCTTCAAGTTCATCCTTGAATTCATCTTTGATCTTCATCTTCTCTTTTAAAGCCTTGATAGAGGCTTCTACCTGTGATAAACCATCATCCTCATACATCATATCTGTAGCTGGAAGAATATCGATAGATTCTTTTCTTTCTGTTCTTCTTTGTGAGTCTTTATCATAAAAAGAGATTTCTTCTATCTCATCATCAAAGAATTCAATACGTACTGGATGTTCATACTGAATTGTATAAACATCTAGTACTTCACCTCTTCTAGAATAATAGAAAGGAGAATCTACTCTTTGGGTATTCTTATAGCCAATAGACTGTAGTTTCTTCTTTAATTCTAAAGGATCAACTGTATCACCCTTCTTTAAACTTATAATACTCTTTTTAAAGAGTTCTACAGGTGTCACATAACGTGTCATTGAATGCATATGACAAACACAGATCATTGGTTTATCTTGTGTCATCGCATATAATGCATTAATTCTTTCTCCCAATAGTTCATAAGAATACGCCACTGATTCTACACGTAATGATTCATCTGCAGGAAAATAAACAACTTGATTCACAAGTTCAGTTAATGTTTTATAGAGGTTAAATGCCTCATATTGGTTATTTTTAATAATCAGGATTTTTCTTGGATGATGCCAAAAAGAACCAGCAATGAGATAAGCCTCATCGCTAGTTGAGTTTGTGACAATAGTTCCTTTGTCTGTATCTAAGGTTCTTAAGGCCTGATTATCTTTTAAAAGATTCAGTATTTTCTCCATAACAATCACCTAGTTAAATTTATTCATTGCTTTATTAAAACCATCATCTAAATAACATAATACAGCTTCTGCTGCATGTTTAGCACCTTCTGATATAAGCTTTTCTTCTTCTTTAGAGTAGTGTCCAAGTACCCAGTCTACAACACTATAAAGCTTATTCTTTGAAATACCTACACGAATACGCTTGAAGTTCTGAGTCCCTACATGAGCAATAATACTCTTGATCCCATTATGTCCACCTGCACTGCCTTTTTCTCTTAAACGTAGTTTACCAGTAGGCATATCCATATCATCATAAATAACTAATAGATCTTCTACTGGAATCTTGAAGAACTGCATCACTGCCGCAACAGATTCACCAGAATTATTCATATAAGTCTGAGGTTTTAATAAAATAACATCTTCACCCTTATACTTGAATTTAGTATATAAGCCTTTAAATTTCTCTTTATCAATAGATTGATTCATTTCATCACTTAATACATCTAAACAATAAAATCCTGTATTATGTCTTGTCATATCATATTCTTTACCAGGATTTCCTAATCCAACAATTAATTTCATTACAATCTCCTATCTTGCACATACGACCATGGATACACCAAATACATTGAGTTGTCCATTTTCTATTCTTTCATTTGACATACTATATAATATCTTAAAATCATCTTCAATACCAATAGTAATGACATCATATGAAGGATTAAAGTAAATCTTAAATTCTTTATAATCTCCTTCATCCTGAGTGAGATGATATTCTACCATACGATAGTAGATATTGTTGATAAATACATGCTGATGCATATCTTCATAGTCATAATATCTAAAGCATTTGTTGTGTTTTCTTAGATCTATAAAGAACTTTACAGCCTGAACAACATTCATATATTCGTCATGACGTTCCCAGTCTAGTTTATTAACTGCATCACCCGCATTATAAGAATTCTGATTACCATTCTTAGTACCTAAAAATTCCTGTCCGGCATGAATAAAAGGAACCCCTTGCGCAAAAATTGTCATCGCAAGTGTTAATAAACATCTCTTTTGGCGACAATATTCATCTTCATGTCCATTGGAAATAATAAATTTATCAAATACAGTCGCATTATCATGACATTCTGTATAGTTAATGCTCTGTTCTATAGATAAGAACTTATTGTAGTCACACATCGCAATAATGGCTTCATTTGTCTTATAAGTATCCCCTGATGTATAGCCTTTGACTTCCATCTGATTAGGTCCCTTGACTGTATCTCTGAAATGATCATTAAAGAAACCTACATGAGGTGTTTTATGGTTATTTTCAATTGTTGTCTTTTCTGAATCGGGTAATGCAGTGCCCATATTCCAACCTTCACCATATAACATAAAAGAAGAATCTAAAGCATGGCCCTGTTCATAAATCATATTCACTGTATCATTATCCACAATACCCATCAAATCCATTCTAAAGCCATCTACACCATAAAGAACCTGCCATCTCTTACACATATCTAAGATATATTTACGGCACATCTTTGCGGTACTATTTAAATCATTACCACACCATGAACCATTAGATAACTCCCCATTTTCATCTCTTCTAAAGAAATAATAAGGCACTGTCTTCTCTAATGAATTATTATTCACATCATGCATATGATTATAGACTACATCTAGAATAACTCTCATATTATGCTTATGAATACAGCGTACCATACGCTGACATTCTAATATTCTCTTATAGCCATCATTTGGATCAGTAATATAACTTCCTTCAGGTACATTATATTGTGCTGGATCATAACCCCAGTTATAGAGTAAATCTGGATGATCTTCATCTACTGTTGCATAATCATTGATTGGTAAAAGCTGTACATGTGTGACACCAAGCATATCTAAATAGTCCATGCCTGATGAAAAACCATTCTTAGTCACTGTACCTTCTTCACAGAATCCTAAGAACTTGCCTTTATGTGTAATCTGTCCATATTTATCAACAGAGAAGTCTCTGACACCTACTTCATAAATAACTGCATCTGTCGTATGTTTTAGTTCTGTCAAAGGATAATCTACTCTTCTAACTTTATCCAAATCAATGACTACTGAACTATGCATATTAGCTGTACAAGAATAAGCATATGGATCAGCTGTTTCTATTGATTGTTCATTCATTCCAATAATATAAACATATTCATAACCATCTAGATCTTTCTTAATAGTTGTACTATAGACACCCTTATCTCCTCTTTCTAAAGGATAATAATGAAGGTCTTCATCTTTCCAGATTTTTAATACAACTTCCGTAGAAAGAGGTGACCAGACCTTGAATGTCGTTTTTTCTTTTGTATAATGACTGCCTAAATCATCACCATCATAATAAAAATGATCATCAAAATCTTTACTCATAGAAAGCTGACTAAAATCTAAAAAACAAGCTAAACCATAATTATCAAACACTTTATATCTTGTACCTACAGAAAAGTCTGTATGCAAAAGATACGACTGGAATCCATTTTCTTTCTCAGTCGCTTCGCCTTTAAGTATCTTAACTTCACTTGTATCTAAATTCTTTAAATAATACTGACTTGAAATTCCGTTATAATAATTTAATGATAAATCAACTTTGATTAAATCAAAGTCAATCGCATAAGCATACATACGAATTGATTCTCTTTGCATGTCTACATCCCACCCTTTTCTCCCCCTTATTCTATCATAAAAACAGGATAAGAAAAGAGAGTATCTAAATTTGAAAAAGAAAGCCATATATCATTAAAAAAAAGACTTAACGTAATGAACCGCCCCTGTCAAGTAGACAGGTGAAATAATTAAAAACATGTACCTATGCCTGCCACGTAGTGGCAGGCATATTTTTATGCATAATGTGCCGCCTTATATTTCTGTATCGCCTTGTTCTCAGGTATTGGATACTGAACTGGATTCTCATTGCACAATGCTTCACTTCTTACTTCATAAGGTGTTCTCACACCAAATCTTCTTTGATATCTTTCATGACTGTAATATCTTATCCATTCTCTTATTGCCTCTTCTAATTCCTCTCTTGTTTCATATTTTTTCCCATAATGATATATCTCACATTTAAGTATTCCCCAGAATCCTTCCATTGGTCCATTATCAATGCAGCAGTGAACTCTGGACATGCTCTGTTCCATGCCATTATCCTTAAGCATACGCACAAAGACAGGACTCGTATACTGGAAACCTCCATCACTATGAAATAACGGATGTGCTCCTGGATTAGCGTCTACAGCTGATCTGAATGTATCAAAGACAAGTCTATTATCGTTATGGTCACTAATTGCATATCCTACTGGATATCTGTCATAAAGATCTAGTATCAGGCTTAGATATAACTTATTTTCATTATTCTTTCCATATTTGAACTCAGTAACATCTGTTACCCATTTTTCATTTGGTCTTGATGCATTAAAGTCTCTTTTAAGATTATTCTTGGCTGTATTGTTGCTTTTTCTGACTGTACAGCTTCTTCTTTTTGGTCTTATGATTGACTTGATGCCAAGTATTTTCATCACCTTGTAGACCTGCTTGTCATTATAGTTCTTGTTTTCATCTCTGTTTATTCTATCTGTCATCATTCTGTAGCCAAGCGTATGATTGAACTTCTCATCATACTTTCTTATAAAGTCTGCCAGTTCCTCATTTTCAAGATCTCTTTCGCTTTTGCTATGCTTAAGCCATTTATAATAGTTCGCCCTCTTTACATCTAATATCTCAAACATGGCTGATAAGCTTACCTCTTTGTCTTCTTCCTTGATTTCCTTGATTGACTGATATTCATTCTCGAATTTGCTTGTTCTGCATATCCTCTCCTTTCTATCTCCTCCACTTTTTTTAACAGTCTAATCTCCAGATGAGCTCTTTCAAGCTCACGTTCCTTTTCTCTCAGCTGTTTCTTTAGAAGGCCAAGCTCATCTAGCTCCTCATCCTTTTTACGGCGTCCACGTCTGTCTGATAAGCCTTCTTCACCTTTTTCTTTGTACTTTCTTACCCAGTTAAATACATTTGAATATGTCACATCAAATACTTTGCACGTACCCGAATAATCAAGATTGTGTTCCATACAGTACTTTGCTATCTCTATTCTTTCTTCTTTTGTAACTTTTCTGCACTTTGTCATATAGATTTCTTTACCTCCAGGAATATAATCCTTTAACTCTATATGATCATTATATAACTTTACCCATACAAGTACTGTCCCACATGCAGGAATTTTATACTTTACTGCGATATCTCTTAGTGAACCTTCCCCAGCTAGATATGCTTCTACAACCTTCCTTTTAAACTCTTTGGTATATGATTCATTTGCAGTCTTCTCATCAAATGCAGAATCGCCATATGCTTGAAAGATTCTAATCCACCTTTGAACTGTAGTTATACATACATTTATTTCTTCAGCTAGACTAGTAACTGATTCACTGCCATCTAAGTATCTTCTACATATTTCAATTTTTTGTTCTTTTGAAAACTTACTTTTTCTTCCCATAAGAAAACCTCCTCAGCAAACAGTGCTTTTAATTATTTGCACTGTCTACTGGGAGGTCATCATATCATAATCGTTAAGCCTTTGAGTCTTTATTCTTCTTCAGACATCATTGAATCTAATACTTCCTGTACAAATGCATATTCTTCTTCTGTTTCAATAGGAAGAATATTATCTGCATCTTCAGGATCTACCTGTGAAGCATAGATATTCAACTGATCATCCTCATCTGAACTGTTATCTGTATAGATGATATATTCTTTACCTGTTGCGTCATCTGTGAATCCTAAAATGACTTCACAAGTTACTTCTTCACCATCTACGTCTAGTACGAATGTATCTTTCATTAGATTTTCACCCTATTTAAATGCCAGATATCCTTTACATAGTCTTCAATAGTTCTATCACTTGAGAAATGACCACTCTTTGCGATATTAGCTAAGCAGATCTTAGACCAGTTAGCACGGTCCTGATATAAGTTATTGATCTTTTCCTGTGCAAGTCTATAGCTTTCAAAGTCCTTTAATAAGAAGTATTCATCATTTCTAGCCATTAATTCATCAAAGATAATCTTGAATTCTTCTCTTGAAGTGTTCCAAGTACCATCTACTAATGAATCAATAACCTTCTTGATGTTTGGATTATTGTTGTATTCATTCCAAGAGCTATAAGAACCACTTGCCTTTAAGTCGTTGACTTCATTATCCTTCATACCAAAGATAACTACGTTATCATCACCAACTAATTCCGCAATTTCTACATTGGCACCATCTAATGTACCAAGTGTTAAAGCACCATTCATCATGAACTTCATGTTAGAAGTACCACTTGCTTCCTTACCAGCAGTAGAAATCTGTTCAGATACATCTGCAGCAGGAATAATCTTTTCCGCAATAGTAACACCATAGTTTTCAATAAATACAACCTTTAAGTATTTATTAGTTTCTGGGTCATTGTTTACCTTATCAGCTACGCTGTTGATTAACTTAATAATCTTCTTAGCTAAATAGTAAGAAGGAGCTGCTTTTGCACCAAAGATATAAGTATGTGGATAAATTCTGAAGCTGCTATCTTCTTTCATTCTCTGATATAAATAGATAATATGCATGACATTTAATAACTGTCTCTTATATGCATGTAATCTCTTAACCTGAATATCAAAGATAGAATTAACATCTACATCAATACCATTATGTTCCTTAATGTAATCTGCAAGAATCTGTTTTCTCTGCTGTTTTACATTATAGAACTTACTCTGAGTAATTGAATCAGTTACATAAGGAGCTAACTTTTCTAAATCATCTGGTCTATGCATCCAGCTATCACCGATTGATTCATTAATTAATGAAGTTAACTGTGGGTTACAATATGCAAGCCATCTTCTATGAGTGACACCATTTGTTTTATTGTTGAACTTGTTAGGATATAAAGTATCGAAATCCTTCATTTCTCTTTCTTTTAAGATATCAGAGTGAAGCTGTGCTACACCATTGACACTAAATGAACCAGCAATCGCAAGTCTAGCCATATGTACCTGACCATCTTTAATAATCATAACTCTCTGTAATAGTTCGTTATCATTTTCAGTCTGCTGTTTTACGAAACCAATGAAACGTCTATTGATTTCTTCGATGATCTGATAAACTCTTGGTAATAAGTCTCTCATCATATCAACAGGCCATTTTTCTAATGCTTCAGCAAGGATTGTATGGTTTGTATATGCGCAGGTCTTACATACGATATTCCATGCATCATCCCATTCCATTCCATAATCATCAATAAATACACGCATTAATTCAGGAATAACTAATACTGGATGTGTATCATTTAACTGAATAACGTTCTTTTCATGGAAGTTAGTTAAATCAGGATATACTCTTAAATGAGCACGAATAATAGAATTTAAACCAGCACATACAAAGAAATACTGCTGTTTTAAACGTAATACTCTACCAGCATGTGTAGAATCATCAGGATATAATGTCTGACAGATATCATTGACTTCCTGTGCATACTGACGGAAATCTTTATTTGTAGGAATGTTTTCACTAGGTTCAGCTTTCCATAATCTTAATGTATTAGTCACCTTAGTATCATTACCAACAATTGGCATATCATAAGGTACAGCACGTACTGCTTCATAATCTACATGCTTCCATCCACCAGTTGCATCATCCCAGATTACTTTACCCCAGAATTTAACTTCTGTTGCATGCTTAGGTTTTCTTACTTCCCACATATTGCCTAAACGTAACCACTGGTCTGGTACTTCTACCTGGTATCCATTTTCAATCTTCTGTTTGAAGAATCCATAGTCATAACGAATAGTATTACCGAAAGCTGGATAAGATAAAGAAGCTAAAGAATCCATAAAGCAGGCAGCAAGACGGCCTAAACCACCATTACCTAAACCAGCATCAGATTCTAATTCTTCTAGATCATGGATATTAATACCATAATCAGCAAGACCTTCTTTTGCAGTTTCATAAATACCTAAGTTCATCATATTGTTGACTAATAGACGACCAACTAAGAACTCCATAGAGAAATAGTGAACCTGTTTCTGCTGCTTAGCCTGAACTGCCATCTTTGTCATAGCCCAGTTAACAGATGCATAGTCACGAACCATAGTTTCAAGAACCATGAACTTTTCTGTTAAATGTGCTTCTTCTACTGTACGACCATATGATTCAATGATTCGCTTAGAAAATTCATATTTAAATTCTTCTTTTGTATTAAACATTTACTACTTTCCTTCCTTTACAACACTTTTCTTTGTCTTCTTTGGAGAAGACGCTTTTTTAGCTGGCTTATGATATTCAAATACCACCGCGCTAAATGGCGCTAATTTCACATGAATACTCTGTGCTTCATTGAGACAAGTACCTTTCTTTGATCTTAAAGCACGTGTATTTGTGTAATTAGAACCGTTATAACTATCTTTATCTGTATTCAAGATTTCTTTATAGCTTCCAGCAAACGGTACTGGTACAGCATAATTATCATGACTATTCCCAATAAAGTTAGCTACTACAACTAAACAGTTGCCTTTCTTATCAAATCGAGCATATGAGAATACACTCTGATTATGATCATCTACAACCAGCCATTTAAATCCTTCTGGATCATAATCCATACTATAAAGAGCTGGATGTTCTTCAACCATCTTATTTAAATCCTGCATAAAATGATGGAAAGAATCATGCTGTGGATATTCTAAGATATTCCAAGCCAATGCTTTTCTTTCATCCCATTCCTTGTATTCACCTAATTCATTACCCATGAAATTAAGCTTCTTACCAGGATGAGTCATCATATATGTATATAAAGCTTTTGCCTGTGCGAACTTCTCTCCATCAAGTCCCCACATCTTATTTAAAATAGTTGCTTTACCATGAACCACTTCATCATGTGAGAATGGCAAAATAAATCTTTCTGAATAGAAATACATCATTGAGAAAGTTAATAAATTATGATCATATTGACGATAAACTGGATCTTCTTTGAAATACTTCAATGTATCATTCATCCAGCCCATATCCCACTTATAATCAAATCCTAAACCGCCATCCTTAACTGGTTTAGTAACATATGGGAAATCAGTTGAGTCTTCTGCAATAGTCATTAATGCAGGATATCTTTCATGAATCTGTTCATTCATAGTCTTTAAGAACTCTAAAGCCCCATTATTTGTCCCAAAGTCTTTATTACCTTTCCAGTAAATAAGGTTGCTGACAGCATCAAAACGAATACCATCAATATGGAATTCTTCTGCCCAAAAATGAACAGCACTCTTTAAGAATGAACGTACAGTATCTTTTGTCACATCAAAATATACTGAATCCCATTCAGAATAACGGTTATTCACATCTGCATATTCATAAACCCAGCCTCCATCAAACTGATAAAGACCATGTCCATCTTTTACAAAATGAGCAGGTACAAAGTCCATAATGACACCTATACCTTCTTTATGACACGCATTAATGAAATCCTTTAACTGTTTTGGATGTCCATAACGACTTGTCGCACTAAAGTAACCTGTTGCCTGATATCCCCAAGAGCCATCAAATGGGAACTCATTTAAAGGCATTACTTCAATATGTGTATAGCCCATCTTCTTTACATAAGGAATGATTTCATCAATCATTTCTTCATATGAATAAAATTCTCCATCAGATGTATCTGTAAATTCCTTTTTCATCTTCCAAGAACCAAGATTCGCTTCATAAATATTCATGTTACGATCATAGTTATTAGAACGTGACTTCATCCATCTAGAATCATGCCAGCGATAACCATCTAAATTATATACCTTAGATGCTGTACCTGGTCTAATTTCACTGAAAAAGGCATATGGATCTGCACGATCAACAATAGCTCCAGAAGGTGTTTCAATTCTATATTTATAAAGGTCATACTGCTTTAACCCTTCAATATAGAGAGTCCACACGCCTCCATCATTATATCTCTCCATATAATGTTGTGTTCCATCCCAGTCATTAAAATTACCTACAACCTGAACACTTCTTGCATGTGGTGCATATACTGTAAAGCGAACGCCCTTTTTATCCGGATGAGCACCGAATACCTTATATGCCTCTAAACACTTTCCTTCAAAAAACAATTTTATCAAGAAATTATCTAACATACCTATATGTCTCCCTTCATAAACTTTATTATACAATAAATATGACCAAAATTCATTCATTTCAGACAATATAGGCAAAAAAATGTAAACGTTTACTTAATTGTAATGTCTTGAATATTATTTAATACGATAGAAATTGATCCATCAGGGTTTTCTTTCTTTTCAAAAGTAGAGCCATTCACATATTCATCTACTGGCATAGTTATCTGAATATCCTCATCAAGAGTAATCTTAACAACCTCTACAGAACGTCCTAATGCATTTAAAGAAATTGTATCATCCTCACCAATCCCAAGATCCTTCAACATTGTTTCTGATTCTTCCTGAGCCTGATAATCTCTTTCCATGACCTTACGAACTACTTCTATTGGTTTAACAAGTTCACCCATCTGTGTTCTTTCTAATATTTCCTGTTTTACAAGTGGAAGTGCTTCTTTATCATTTACATGATAAATATCATCAATCTTATTCACTACCTTCTTCATAGTAGAAATCTTCTGACGATCAGTGAGTTTTTCTTCTCCCTTGATCCATTGACTATTAAGATAAGTATCCATCTTGCCATCAATGAGATACTTCTTCTCAATAAGAGATATCTTCTTATGATCTGTATCTATAATAATCGCTTCATCAACAGCTGTACCAATCTGAGGAAGAACCTGTCTTCTTGTAATACGGACATTTTCTTCTTCTACAAGAGATACAGAATTATATTTATAATTAAGCTTTAAAGCGGCAATCATATGTACACCATCACGATAACAATCCACATATAAAATATTACTATTAGGCATTTCTTCAATCACTGAACCTAACGCAAAGAACTTTTCACTAATTTCTTTTGCCTGTTTCTTGAATTCTTCATCATCTTCTAGCATCTTATCTGCACGAAGTAATAATTCATGAAGTGAGGGCACAACAAGTTCTTTAATAGCTGGACTGTATAAAGCTTTTTCTACTTTTTTATGATAATATTCCTGAGTTGTATCATTTAATTCACAGAAATCTTCACTTAAATATATCTTACGATGCTCAAAATCAAGCATATGCATCATGATCTTATTAATAATAATAGTGTTCATTTAATTTCTCCTTTCACGTGTGTCATTATAGCAAATTTCTTCTATTCCTCAACCTTTTCTTATTTAATTTCTAGTAACAATACCCCTAATTTTGTGGTACTATTTCCTTAGGTGATTATTATGGACAACAAAAATTTCAATTTTCCAGATGACAAGATTTTCCAATATATTACATATGGTATTGTCTTAGCTTTTATTCTTTTTAATTTAGACTCAGTATGGGACTTCTTCCTTAATGCATTAGGGCTTGCAAGACCCTTCTATATTGCGATAGTAATCGCATTTGTGATTAACATTCCAATGAAACTAGTAGAGAAGTTACTTGTGAAAGCAAAAGACCAATTGATGAAGAAAAAACCTAACCTAAAGCTTCCTCAATTCTTAGTAGAAGGAACTCGTGGTATTGCGATGGCTATCACTATTATATGTTTACTATTAATATTAGTGATGTTCTTCTCATTCATTATTCCTAGAATTGGAGAAAGTTTCTCACTCTTATTCTCTAACTTAGATAATTATGCAAAAAGACTTGCTGTCTATATTACTTCTATATGTACAAAATTTAATATTGATTATTCAGTAACAGTAGATGAAGTACAGAAATGGTTTGCCTCTATTGATTTAAGTACAATTCTTGCGACTGCAGGTAATTTCTTAGGTAATCCTCATTTTAAAACAACAGAATTTGTATCAAATATTGGTGGTTCATTCATTACTGCCATCACTTCATTCTTTATGGCTCTCTATCTTCTTGCAAATAAAGAGAAACATCTTGAACAAGGTAGAAAACTCATTGCATATATATTAGGTCATAAACGTGCAGGCGTCGCTTTTGATATCATGAGTGAAGCCAATCATTACTTTAATAGTTTTGTGACAGGACAGATGTTAGAAGCAATATGTTTTATGTTAGAGGTTTATATTGCGATGCGTTTATTTGGAATGCCTTTCCCTGAATTAATTGCGATTATGGCTTTCTTATTTAGTTTTGTCCCAATGTTTGGTAATTTTATTACCTTCTTTGCAGGACTCATCTTGGTGGCTGCAGCACAGAGTAAGAGTATGTTAGCTTTTGCGATTATTTATCTTTGCTTACAGCAGTTTGAAGGTAATTTTGTATATCCTAAGATTGTAGGTAAATCTGTAGGTATAGGTGGTTTATTTGTCTTATTAGGTATTACTATATTTGGTAATCTATGGGGTGTTGTTGGTGTACTTATTGGTGTACCACTTACTGCTTTGATCTATGCTGTATTCTCTAGAATTATTAATATAGGACTCTATCAGAAACATATAGAAGTCACATACAATAACCTCTATAAACTAGATGAAAATGGAAATAGAATAGATAATAAAGTAAAACCTAAAAAGGATTCCTCTATTTAACAGGAATCCAAATATTATGCCAGTTGAAGTATTCTTCTTCTGGTTTCCACATAGAAACAATCTGAGTAAAGATGTCACCATCTAACTCTAGATTGTTTTTTTTCATATATTCAAAAGCAGGTTCTAATACTTCATAAGTGAGTATCTGAGAAGAACGTGACGAGAGACTCATATAAAGACAAGTTCTTGGAGGATAGTAATGCACATATTCTGTTTCTTTAATATCAAATAATGATGCAAACTGTTCTTCTATCCCAACTCCAAAATAGAAATCTTTATTTTCTGTTTCTATATGTTCTTTTGGAAATAATGCAGTAGAGAAGATAAAAGGAACATATTGTGTAAACTGTTTAAGTTCTTCCTTTTCCTGTTTGCTTAAGTCCAATGTATAACATTTCTGAGTATCTATACGATATATACCTGGACTTGTTCTTAGAGTAAGATTCTTATCTTCAAAGTTATTAATAAGACCTCTATTGGTACGCATCTTCTTTAGAAGATTCATATTATAGATAATATTTTGTTCAATAATTTTTTCCTGGTTATCTAATACATCATCTATTTCTTCTAATGTACGCTTCTGAAGGATTTTAGATGTTTCATCTATAGTAAGTCCAAAACCTAAATAACAGCGTGCACGAATGATCATATGAAGATCCCAGGTTGTATAGTAACGATAGTTAGTCTTCTCATCATGAATAGGGGCTATGATCCCTTTTCTTTCATAATAACGTATAGTTTCTGGTGTAATACCTAGTATTTTCGCAAGTTCTCCAATTGTATAAGTATTATACATTTCACGTCCTGCCACTCAAAATGTGATTAAATATACCCACATCGAGATAATGTAAGTTCTCACGAACATTACTTACTATTTTATTGTGTATGCTTTCGATTGACCGAAATCATATCTACTCACAAGTTCTAGTACACTCCATAGTCGTAAATTCCCGAAATAGCCTTCGGTACATACCTACGTTTG